>Ga0134123_10000046_pt1 | contig 74097 bp, 58 predicted proteins | sample KB303_FD_96460 | JGI IMG/M metagenome (GOLD analysis project Ga0134123, IMG submission 96460) | Terrestrial soil microbial communities without Nitrogen fertilizer from Kellogg Biological Station, Michigan, USA - KB3-0-3 | ecosystem: Environmental > Terrestrial > Soil > Unclassified ...
ATTTCATCCAGCGTGATATGCTTGTGCGTCCGTATGCCCTGCTCACGTTGCAACTGCAAACGCTTGTTTGCAATTTCGCGCGCTTCGCGTTCATCATCCATCACGTGGAACTGGTCACCTGCCTGCGGTGCACCGCTCAGTCCAAGTATCATGGCAGGGGTTGACGGCCCGGCAACATCCATCCGCTGGCCACGTTCATTGAACATGGCTTTTACTCTGCCGCTGAAACATCCTGCAAGCACCACGTCACCGAGCTTGAGCCCGCCTGTTTGCACAAGCACCGTTGCAAGATAACCGCGGCCTTTATCGAGTGATGATTCAATAACAGTTCCAACACCATTCTTGTGAGGGTTAGCTTTGAGATCGAGCATTTCAGCTTCAAGCAATACTTTGTCGAGGAGTGCCTCAATATTGGTTCCCTGCTTTGCAGAAATTTCCTGCGACTGGTATTTGCCTCCCCACTCTTCCACCAAAATATTCATTTTTGAAAGCTGCTCTTTTATTTTATCAGGCTGTGCATTGGGGCGATCCACTTTATTGATCGCAAAAACAATGGGAACATTTGCAGCCTGCGCATGGTTGATGGCTTCAATGGTTTGCGGCATCACGTTATCGTCAGCAGCCACCACGATGATGGCCACATCGGTCACTTTTGCACCGCGTGCACGCATGGCAGTAAATGCTTCGTGGCCGGGTGTATCGAGGAATGCAATCTTTTTCCCGTTTTCCAAAGACACTTCATAAGCGCCAATGTGCTGTGTGATTCCGCCTGCCTCACCGGCTATCACGTTAGTCTTCCGGATATAATCGAGCAGCGATGTTTTTCCATGATCTACGTGACCCATTACCGTAACGATGGGCGCGCGCGGTTTTAATTCTGAAGGATCATCAGGCCTGTCCATGATGGCTTCCTGCACATCCACAGAAACGAATTCCACTTTGTACCCGAATTCTTCGGAAACAACAGTAAGCGTTTCAGCATCGAGACGCTGGTTGATGGAAACAAAAAGCCCCAGGCTCATGCAGGTGGAAATAATATCCGTAACCGGAACACCAATCAATTTTGCCAGCTCATTGGCAGAAACAAACTCGGTTACTTTAATAATTTTTGACTTTGCGGCTTCTTCTGCAATCACCTCCTGCTCCTGCTGAAAAGCTTCGCGTTTTTGCCTGCGCATTTTGGAAGCTCTTGATTTTCCTCCTCCGCTTAACCGCGCAAGGGTAGCTTTTATCTGGTCCTGTATCTGCTTGTCGGTTACTTCAGGAGCAACATCGCGTTTCTTTTTAAAATCAGGGCGTCCCTTTTTCCAATCCGGTTTTGCCTCAGTTGGTTTGCCTGATGCTACCTGTTTTGTAATGTCAACTTTTTTATCGGAACGTTTTCTTTTTTTCTTTTTATTGAGACGGTCGCTTTCGTACGTTCCGGATGTTGCAACAGGTTTTTTCTTGGGCGGATCAACCGGCAGATCAATTTTTCCAAGAATCGTAGGACCTGAAAGCTTTTCACGCTCGGTACGATACGGAACTTCTTTTTCTTCTTCAGCAGGCGGAAGGGTATCTTCAATTATTTCTTCCGGCTTCTCTGCAACAACATCTTCAACTACCGGATGCTGTTCGGGAATAACTTCTGCAACCGGCTCTTCAACTTCTTCTTCCGCTTTTTCTTTTTTCTTTTTTCCTTTTACCGGTTTGGCAGTTGTTGTTTTCTTCGTTTTCTTTTCATCCTTTGCCGGTTTTTCTTCGAGCTTTATTTTGCCTAAAACTTTCGGCTGTTCTATTTTACCCGCTTTGGCTTTTATAACTTCAGGTTCTGCAACCGTTTCTTTTTTTGCAGGAATTTCTTTTTCTTCAGGCGCATCGGGTTTTGTTTCCTTAACAGGAATTTTTTTCAGTTTTTCATTTTCAGCCGCTTTTTGTTTGATGTTAAATAAGCTGGCCTGCAATGATTCTTCCCGTTCGGGAACTTTTTCAGAAACGTTTGTTGAAGCTGATTTAGCTTCGATGACAATATTTTCCTTGCGTTGTTTCTCTTTGGTAATTTCCTGCGCAACCTGTTTTATCTGTTTATCCTGGGCGAATTCTTTCTGCAGCAGATCATACGCTTCGGCCGAAATCTTTGCTGTAGGTTTTTTCTCAACGGCAAAACCTTTCTTGTTGAGAAATTCAACAATATGATCAATACCAATATTGAGGTCTTTGACCACTACAGATAATCTTGTGCCTTTATCTTCTGCCATTTATTTTTTGTTTAGCTGTCAGCCATTAGCTCCTGGCCTTTAACTTTTAGCTTTTTATTTTTTTGTTTTGCCGTTGGGCGTTAGCTTTCAGAACTAATAGACAGAGGCTAACTGCTAACAGCTTCATTCAAATTCTGCTTTTAGAATTTTAATAACTTCCTTAATTGTTTCTTCTTCAAGATCGGTACGGTTCACCAACTCTTCTACCGGAATTTCAAGAACACTCTTTGCAGTATCGCAGCCGATCTTTTTAAATTCTTCAAGTATCCACTCATCAATTTCATCTTTAAATTCATCCAGGTCCACATCCTCGCTTTCTTCTTCATCCGTATCACGGTACACGTCAATTTCATAACCGGTAAGCTTACCGGCCAGACGGATGTTGTAACCGCCTTTTCCTATTGCAAGAGAAACCTGGTCGGGTTTCATATAAACAGAAGCACGTTTATTTTCTTCGTCTAATTTTATCGAAGAGATTTTTGCAGGATTCAGCGCGCGCTGAATATACAGCTGCGTATTATTTGTAAAATTGATGACATCAATATTTTCATTTCTCAATTCGCGCACGATTCCGTGAATACGCGATCCTTTCATTCCCACACATGCGCCAACCGGATCAATACGGTCATCATAAGATTCAACAGCCACTTTAGCCCGCTCACCCGGTTCGCGAACAATGTTTTTAATTGTAATAAGTCCGTCAAAAACCTCCGGAACCTCATTTTCAAATAATCTTTCAAGAAACAACGGGGAAGTTCTTGACAAAATAATCCTGGGGTTTGCATTTACCATTTCCACCCGTACAACTACCGCCCTTACGGTGTCTCCTTTTTTATAAAAGTCGTTAGGAATTATTTCGTTCTTGGGGAGTATCAGCTCATTTCCTTCATCATCCACGACCAGTGTTTCTTTTTTCCAAACCTGGTAAACTTCACCGGTAATAATGTCTCCCACACGGTCTTTATATTTTTTATAGATACCGTCTTTTTCCAGTTCAAGAATTCTTGAAACAAGGTTCTGACGTGCAGCAAGCACAGCGCGTCTTCCAAAGTCGAGCAATTTAACTTCTTCAGTTAATTCTTCACCCACTTCAAAATCAGGTTCAATTTTTATAGCATCTGAATAGGCGATCTGGAGATTGGGATCTTCAACCATACCATCTTCAACAATGATTCGGTTGCGCCAGATTTCAAGGTCGCCTTTGTCGGGGTTTACGATAATATCGATATTGTCGGCATTACCGTATTTTTTACGGAGCATTCCTTTAAATACGTCTTCAAGAATGCTCATCATTGTTGCACGGTCAATGTTTTTAACATCTTTGAATTCGGAAAATGATTCCGTTAAAATTGCATGATCCATTTTATTGTTTATGATTTGTAATTTAAAATTCGAGCTTAGTTTCTTTGATTTGATTGTAGCTTAATTTATGGCTGATTTCCTGTTTTATTTTTTTCTTGTCCTGTTTGGTTTGAATAATCTCCAATAATTCAAATTCATGCTCATTGGCAGAAAGTAATTTTCCTATGTGCTGCTTACCATCAGCAGTTGTAACTTTAAGGTCTCTTCCTATCCTGCGCAGGTACTGTTTATAATTCTTAAACGGCTGATCCATCCCGGGCGATGAAACTTCAATTTCATGAGTGGAAAGAAATCCTGTCGGTTCAAGATCGTTAATAATAAACCTGCTGAGATCACTGCACTCCTGTATGGTGATACCAGAAGGTTTATCAACAAATACAGCCAGCTTTCCCGGTGATAATTTAACTTCAACCAGGAATTGCTCTGTTCCAGCCAGTTTATTTTCAATGATTTGAATTATGTAATTTTTATCAATCATTATATAATGACAGAGGGGACATTGTCCCCTCTTAATCTTCCTTACGAATGCAAAGATAATAAAACTTTAACGTTTAGGATTAAAATTTAAAGTATTTGCAATAACCAGGAGATGGGTTTTGATTGTTTTCTTCTTTTTCTTTCATTTTTCGGGGTACTGGAATGAGTTTTGAACTTTTTCCCTTCAATTTCGTAAAGAATGGAAGGAAATGATTAAAAAAATTATACTCTCCCTTGCCTTATTTTCCTGTATTTCTTTTTCAAATGAGCAATCAGATACCAGGAAAAGAAAGGAAGTGATTTTTTGCCTTGACTTAAGCGGAAGCACCAATGGCCTTATTAATGACATTCGTGATAACTTATGGAGGTTCATAAATTATTCTGTTAAGACAAACCCCGGAACAGACTTGCGGATCGGGATCGTGCTATATGGAAGGCCCAGCTTTGGAGCTGAAAACAACTATGTAAAAATTCTCAGCGACTTAACAGATAACTATGATTATTTATCACAGGAACTTGCCAGGTTAAAACCCAATATTGAAGCGGGAGAACAGCGTTTGCCCAGCGCCATATTTGCAGCTTGTAAAAATATAAGCTGGAGCCCGGGCATGAGCTCTAAAAAAATGATTTTCATTTTTGGCAATGGGCTCATACCAACCACCAACTCTAATTTTATAAAAGCCATTCGTATAGCTGAAGAGAAGAATATTGTAATTAACCCGGTTTATTGTGTGCAGAAAAATGTAATCGTCAGGGAGCTGCATGGATATAAAACAATGGCTGACCGCACAGGAGGAATTTTTAATATGTTTTCATTGTCGCACAGGACCCCACTGACCAACATGAGCGAAAATGCTCTCAGGTTCAAAAAATTAAATCAAAACCTGAACGACACGTATATTTATTGTTCAAAAGATGGCTCAGAGAGATATAATATGATGTTAAATGCTGACCGGGACAATCTGAGCACAAACGAACAATTTGTCTATTCAAGGTGTGTTTATAAAATTTCGGAACAATACCAGCGTAAATGTGCATCATGGGATCTCATCAGCCTGATGAAAATTATTACTCCTGATTTTCTTTCGCTTAATCAATCCTATATGCCAAAGGATTTCCAGGAATTATCCCCCCAGGAAATTTATGAAGCAGCTATGCGCACACGGCAGCACCGTAATAAAATTATTTCAGACATGGGTAGTTTTTATTCCAAATTGAACATTAACGATACGCTATGTGTAAATCCTATTGACACAATAGTTTTTGCCCAATTAAGATAACCCGGAAATCAAAATTTTCTTTTCAACGTTTCATTAGCAATCATCAGTTCTTCTTAAACTTTTCGCTTCATTTGCCGGGTGAAAACGAAAGCTTATATTGCATTAGCCGCACTCTGTTTTTTCTGGGGCACCACGTATCTTGCCATCCGGGTGGGTGTGCAAACCATCCCGATTTTTGTTTTTTCAGGCTTCCGTTTTGTTTGTGCCGGTTTGATCATGTGTTTATATTTTATTCTGCGCGGACACCGACTCCCCGATTTAAAAGATTTTCGCTCATTGATGGTAAGCGGCATTCTGCTGTTTGTTGGCGGCAACCTGATTTTATGTTATGCCGAAATAGAAATTCCAAGCGGGTTGGCTGCATTGATTTGTGCAGCCTTTCCATTCTGGATAGTTCTCATTAATTTTATTTTAAACCGGAATGACAAACCTTCGCGCAAGGTAATGACAGGTCTGTTGCTTGGCTTTGCAGGCCTGTTAATTATTTTTCGTGATAACCTGCATCACCTGGCCAACCCTGTTTATCTCGTGAGCATTATACTTCTTATATCAGCCAATATTTTCTGGGCAATCGGCTCGGTTTATTCCAAAAGAAACCCGGTAAAAATTAATATACTCTTCGGTGCAGGATTGCAAATGCTTTGCTGTGGTACTGTTTCAGCAGCCGTAGGAATATTTAAAGGTGAGCTTACCCATTTGGTGTTGACGCAAGACGGAATTTTTTCTTTTGCATACCTCGTAGTTGCAGGTTCCATCATCGGGTATAACTGTTTTGTTTATTCCCTTCAGGAGTTACCATCAACACTCGTTTCAATTTATGCTTATGTTAATCCTGTTATTGCAATCCTCCTGGGATGGGTTGTGTTGGATGAAAACGTAACAGTAAGCATGTTAATTGCTATGATCATGACACTGGCAGGAGTGTATATTGTAAACCGGGCAATGCAGGAGGAGAAAAGTTAACCAGGCGTGGAGTATTTTAAAAAGCGAAGAGAAGAGTTGAGCCGCGAATTACACGAATTAACACTAAAATTTAAAAAACGAATTCGTGTAAATTTGTGTAATTTGCGGCTCAGGACTTTTGATAGATATTTGTTATTTTATCACAGCAAGAATACTCCTGATGGGAATATCCATTCCTGATTTTAATTCAACATGGGTATCGGTGACTGCCCAGATGGTTGCAGCCACTTCAATAATGCCATCGGTAGTCTGGCAAATGAGGCGAACCTTTTGCTTATAATCATTTCCAAGCATAAGACTTTCTTCTAACAGGTACCTTCGTTCCAGAATCTGAACAGGATCTGAAAGAACTTCAAGATTGGAGAAGTGGTAACCTGCGAGGTCTTCTTTTTTTACGATTGTGCTTTCCATATAGATTAGTTTGGAGAGACTAAGGTAGAAAAAAAATTATAAATGACAATTAAAAATTATTCCTGCAAATAATTTATTCCCACTTAAACGTTTTGAATGCTAACGCATACACAGCAATCCCCCAAACAAAAATAATTAAAAGCTGATTGCCAATATCGGTCAATCCCTGCCCTTCAAAAGCAACTTTTCTCATAGCATCATTCAAATATGTAAGAGGAAGAATTTTGCATATCGGCTGCAGCCAATGAGGAAATACTCCGATGCTGAAAAATGTACCTGATAATAAAAATTGCGGGAGGGTAATAATATTTGCCAGGGGAGGAATAGCGCTTTCATTCTTTGCAATTCCGGAAACGATGAATCCGAATCCCATGAAAACGATTAACCCGATTGCGGAAAGCAGCAGCATGAGCAACGCTGTATAAAGTCCGTGAATGAGCGTAAAGCCAAAAGCGAAATACCCGATGGCAAGAATAAATGATGCACCCAGTAATGCAAAAACGATCCTTGCAGTTGCCTCGCCTAAAACTATATAAGGACGTTGAACCGGTGTGGCAAAAAAGCGTTTTATTACCAATGTCTGCCGCAGGTTAAAGAATACAAAAGCGGTTCCGAATACCCCAGTGCTGAGCAGCGAAAAACCAAGCTGACCGGGTAAAATAAAATCAATGGTTTTGTATTCACGCCCGTGGATTTCCTCCTGGCGGAGCTCAGCCACAGTACCCGTCAGATTTGCATTTTGAAGGTTCATGTGGTTAATAACATTGTCTAAAACAAGGTGGAGCAGCCGTCCTTTTTCAACTGAAGCTGCCGATGTTTGAAGGTTGACAAGATATTTTGCCTGCTTAAATTCTTTTTGTGAATTTGAATTATTTGCAGGAACAATGCTGATGATGCCGTCAATATTTCCTTTCTTCAATGATTTTAACATTTCATCATCAGTCATTTCTTCATCCAGGTTGATAAAGCTGATGTTGCGCAATGCAAAATATACCGGGCTGTTTTTATCTGAATTTTTATTTATACCGAGATCAACGCCAAATCCACCACCGCCAATGAATCCAAATACAAGAATGAAAATGAGTGGAAATAATAAACTGAAAACAACAGCAGAAGGACTCCTGGTAATGGAACGAAAGCTCGCTTTGGCAATTGCACGCATTGCCCGAAACTGGCTGTAAGAAGTTTTCATAAGATGATTTTAAAATACATTGCTTGCAATTTTTTTAATCACCGCTGAATTACCCATTGTATAATAATGAAGGCAAGGCGCGCCAAATTTTATCAATGATTTTGATTGCTGGATGCACCACTCAATTCCTGCCTGCTTTACTTCCTCATCGGAAGTGCATTTTTCAATTTCACTTAAGAGCTCATCAGGTATATCAATCTTAAAAGTCTTTGGAAGAATGGATGCCTGTTTTTTTGTAGTCAGCGGTTTTAATCCCGGAATAATAGGAATAGTGATACCAGCCTCATGACAACTATTAACGAATTCGAAATATTTTGCATTGTCAAAAAACATTTGTGTAACGATATAATTTGCGCCCGCATCAATTTTTTGTTTCAAATATTTAAGATCCGATTTCATGTTAGGGGCTTCGAAATGTTTTTCAGGATAACCCGCTACACCAATACAAAAGTTTGTGGGCTGAACGTCTATCAGTTCATCATCAATATATTTTCCTTTATTAAGACTCACTACCTGTTTTACAAGATCTATTGCATAATCATGTCCTCCTTTTTCAGGAACAAAAGCCGTTTCTGTTTTGATAGCATCTCCCCTGAGTAAAAGCACATTGTCAATGCCAAGAAAATTCAGGTCTATCAATGCATTTTCAGTTTCTTCTCTTGTAAATCCGCCACAAATGATATGAGGAACGGCATCTGTTTTATACCTGTTAATCAATGCTGCACAAATGCCTACTGTGCCGGGACGTTTGCGGATGGATACTTTTTCGAGAAAACCGCCTTCCCGTTTTTTATATAAATACTCTTCGCGGTGATACGTAACATCAATAAACGGAGGATTAAATTCCATTAACGGATCAATCAGGTTAAAAATGGAATCAATGCTTTTTCCTTTTAACGGAGGAAGAATTTCTATCGAGAATAAAGTTTTTTTTGCGTTCTTAAGATGGTCAGTAACTTTCATAAGTGGGTGCAAAAGTATATAAAACAGCAAAGCGATCCGCCTCAGGCGGATCGCTTTGCTGAAAACTGAATTTTAAATAATTTTTATTTTTTTTCTTGCCTGATTAAGGTAATTGTTCCACTGTATTTTTGTTCAGCCGTGGATAAAATATAATAATATGTTCCCCCGGGAAAATCTTCACCATTCCAATTATTTTGATACTCATTGGCTTCAAAAACTTCATTTCCCCAACGGTTAAAAATCTTAAGATTATTTCCATGGTGAGTGCCAATGTTCTCAATATAAAATACTTCATTATCACCATCTCCGTTCGGTGTAATCACGTTAGGTATAATGAGAGCACATGCCTCAGGGACAACCTTAACAGAGGTTCTGCTGGTACAACCATTAATATCTGTTACTTCAACTTCGTATGTCCCATAGCCTTCACTCGGCACCTGGACTGAAGATGCTGTACTATAATTATTACTAACCGTTCCATTAATATTTGTAAATGTCCAAACATAAGAAACTGCATTGGTTGCGGATGCTGTCAAAAGTGGGAATGGATTAACCTCGCAAACTTCTATCTGAGCATTATTTATTGAATCAGAAGCTGAAATAGATAAAGCCGGTGCTGCATTTACAAAAAGATTAACTGTGCTGGTTCCTTTGCAATTGTTTCCATCTGTGGCTGTAACCGTATAAGTTCCCGCAGTTCCTATCTGCAGAGTTTGAGATGTTGAATTATCCGACCACAGATAAGATACTGCTGTCGGGGCTGTCGCAGTGAATGATGCAACATCTCCTTCACAAATAGTCTGATCATTGCCAATTGAAACTGCAACAGGAGGACTGACAGTAAACGTCATTGATGCAGATCCGGAACAACTGATACCATTTTGGGTGTTTGTAACAGTTACGCTGTAATTACTGGTTACAAAAGGTTGGGGGACATTATAAGTGCTATTGGTTGCTCCTGTAATTGCATTTCCTGTATTGTCATACCACTGGTATGTAAAAGGACCGTTGCCGGCATCAAGCACGACCGGGTTATTGTCACCTGCGCATCTTGAAACAGGGCCCAATGTTGGTTGCGGTGTATTAACCTCGGTAATAGTTGCACTTGCTGAAGCTGTACAAAGTCCACTTCCTATACTTACAGTAACTGAATAAGTTCCGGCACCTCCGGGAGTGTATTGCTGATTCGTTGCACCTGGAATCACATTTCCTGAATTATCGTACCATTGATATGTTACCCCTGATCCTGATACACCCGCATCAAGTGCGGGAACGGCAGTTCCTGAACAGTATGCAGCGTCAGAAACTGTAGGTGTGGGGGCGCTTGGGTAAACCGTTACCGTATATTGCGCAGAACCGGAGCATGAGCCATTAGAAACAGTAACTGAATATGTATGCGGCAGTCCGTCAGCATTTGTTATAATAAAAGAAGAACCGGTTGTTCCGCTTAGAACACCATCTACATACCACTGATAGGTTGCGAAACCTGAAGTCGCAGAAATTGTATCTGCAATGCAGGCTATTGTGTTACCTGTGATGGCAATTGATGGAGCAGCAAGAATAGTAAGTATCATTGATGAAGTTGCAGCAACGCAGGGTCCTGCAGGATCATCAGTAGTATAGGTGAGTGTTACACTGCCTGCTGTGATGTCTGCTGCGGATGGGGTATAAACTGCATTCTGATTATTACTGCTGAAAGCTCCTGTTCCACTTGTTGTCCATGTGCCGGAAGATGCACCTCCGCCAATTACTGCAGCCATTGTAGCGGTTGTGTCAGCACATATAGTCTGATTTGGCCCGGCATTTACTGTCGGAGCAGGATTAATTGTAAAATTAAGATCATCGGTTCCATTACAAGAACCGCCTGTATTTACAATAACCGAATAATTACCTGAACCCATAGATGTGTCCGGAATAAGGGTCGCTGAAGTGTCTCCGGCAAGCGGGAACCCGTTAAAATACCACTGGTATGTCGCGTTTCCTGTTACCCCTGTAACATTAAACTGAGGCGGGGCATCTCCTTCACAAATTACAATATCAACACCGACATCCGGAGTAGGTGCGGGATTAATTAACACATTAATAGTATCAGAACCCTGGCAGGTACCGCTGTAATAACAAACAACCGTATACGTACCTGTTGAATCTCCTGTAATTGTTTGAGTGGTATCTGAAAGTTGCACACCGTTAAAGTACCATGTGAAAGTTACTCCGGGATTCCCGGCATTGAGCACAGGCATAGGATCGGATGCACATATTACAATATCAGGCCCGAGGTTGACAATTATATTATTGGTTACATTGAATATAGCCAGTGTATCTCCAACATCAAAGAAAGTTCCGCACTTATTGGCAATCGTATTCAAATCGCTTCCTGAATCAACTATCAGGTAATAAGGGCCTGTACCAAGCACTCCGGATGAAAAAGTAAAAGTCAGTTGATTTGTAAAATCATATTGAGCACCCGAATTACAATTGCTGGTAACGGAAATGAGTGGAAAGTTTGCTCCAAGCGCATCCACAAAATTGAAATCACTTGCATCCGCTGCAATAGTATTACAGCTGAATTCTTCACTGAAGGTAACGGTAAGTTGTGTAAAGAAGCAGGAGACATCCTGAATGGGAGGTATATAAATTCCTGTATCCAGAACGACAATTGCAATAGAATCGAATTCTGCCATTTGGGTTCCGCATTCGCTCAAAAAGGTATTTCCATCATTCCCGATTTTTGTAAAGAGATACGTAGTTCCTGCAGTAAATGGGAATAAAACGGTGATCAGAACGCTATCCGACATACCATTCTGACAGTTATACGGTACTGCAGATATAACAGGATTTGGAAGACCATTCGGATCCGTAAGACGTACATCCGTAGATACGACTGATCCGCATTGAATTGGGATTTGAAGCGGCAGAATAATGGAAGTATCACCGCAATTTGCAGACAGAATGAAATTTTGGCCATTAAAAATTGTAGAATCAAAGGTTGGCGTATTAGGCAAACAACTTGCCGTTACATTCATTTGAATATCTCTTTTTACGCTTCCTATTTTAACACCGTTTCTGTATTCATCCACTCTCACACAAATAACATCCACCTCCTGGAGGGTCGGTACAAATGAAATCAAACCTGTATTAGCATCAATCGTAACTCCGTTAAGTGTAGTGATGGGGTTGGTAGCTGAAAAAGTCGGCATATATGCCAAATTATTTGGCGTCTGCGGACAGCCTCCTGTGGCATCCTCGGCAGCAACAAGTGAATAAACAAGAGAATCACCATCAGGGTCAGAAGCCTGCTGATTATAATAGAACTGATTATTTACACAAAATTGAGTTACGGGTATATTAAGAAAGAACGGAGAGCTGTTAATAGGAAAATTTGAATTGTCAAGCCCGGTGCTTAGGTAAAAACCAAAATTTGCAGGTGTAACTAAATTTGTAATCTGGGCATTTCTTGCTGTTGTCCAGAACGAAAATATCCAGTCGGAGCAGCTATCCGGTAAAGTGACCGTTCCCTGGTAAATCCATTCTTCCACACCATATGCTGTACCTCCTTGGCAGGTAGTAACCACCGGTGGAAGACAGGGTGAAGGAGGAATGGGTTGTCCTGTACCCGGAATAGGATTGACAGTAAACGTTCCGCTTAATCCGCATGAAGCTGATTGGTAACAGAGGTCATAAAATGTCTGAGGGGCAATACCATCGCAATCCCTGTAAAACCTCAGGGTGATCAAATAAGTATTAGGTCCCTGATAGGTATAAGTCAAATCACCCCCAACGCAATGGCTTGCTTGGGCCGGATCAATATTGACAGTAGCCATTAATAATAAGAGAATCGGGAAGTAAAGAACTTTTTTCATATTAATAGTTTAAATAATTGTTTGTGTGAATAAATGTTTGGTTTCTAATCAGCGGTTAATTTATTTCAGAAGCAAGTGAAGTGTTCCGTGCTTCACTATGGGGTTACCTGAATTTGATTGCGCAAATATATTATAAAAGTATATTCCTGCCTTTGCAGGTTCTCCGTTTTCAAGTTTTCCATCCCAGAAGCCGTGCAAATTATTCCACTGATGAATTATTTTTCCAGAACGGTCAGCGATAGATACTTTTAATGTCTTTAAATCTTTTCCTTCAATGATAAATACATCATTTTCACCGTCAGTATTCGGAGTGATTACATTTGGGATATGCCCTAAATATTCTTCCGCATTTTTTTCTTTACTGTCTGTGTGTATGGCAGAATTTTCAGGTTCGCTTACGTCATTATTTCCGGCACCTGATTCCCCGGGTTCATTTTCATTTAATTTATTTTCATCGTTTGTTAAAGGAGCTGCCTGAACCCGGCTGTCTGGTATCTTAGCATCAGAGGGTATAATTTTATCTTCAGAAACTTCATTGCTGTTTTTCTTACCTGCATCAGCAACAACCACCTCTTCATTTGTGCTTGATGAGTAATTATTGTTTTTATGATCAGGTTGGAGTTCAGGGTTTTCAGCATTACTAATGGTTTCATTTGACGCGGCCGCCTGCTTTTCTTTTTTCAGGCTTACGGTATTTAAAATCGGGTTGCTTTCACTTTTTTCGGTAGCTGCTGCTTCAACAGGAATAATATTTTGAACTTTTTCCGACTTTGGAACCGGGCTATCAGCAGTTGTTTTATTGCCGGGTGAAAAATAAACTACTGCAGCTGTAATTCCAATGATTGCGGAAACAGCACCGATGATAAACTTTGAAGAAACCGCGGCCAGTTTTGTTCCGGCAGAAACATTATTTGAAATTGAACCCGGATCCATTGCAGGAACTTTCAATGCATTTTGGATATTCATCCATGCATCGGGATTTACATCCGCTTCAAAATTGTCAAATGTACTTTTGAATAATTGTTCTACCTCTTCCTTGTGTTCCACTATTATTAATATTTAATAAATATTTTCTAATTGAATTTTTTTCTGCAAATGCAGTTTGGCCCTTGAATACTGCGATTTAGAAGTGCTTTCGGTTATTCCGAGCAATTCGCTTATTTCCTTGTGCGAGTAGCCTTCAATTGCATACAGATTAAAAACCGTCCGGTAACCTGCCGGAAGCTGCTGAATAATGTTCAGCAATTCTTTTGCAGAAAGATTATCATGTGCTTCCTCATAAGAACTGCGGTTTATGGTGCTTATATCTATTTCAACATTATTTCGTTCATGCTTTTGCTTTCTGAAATTATCTAATGCCGTATTTACCATTACTTTTTTTATCCATCCTTCCAGCGATCCGGTTGCATGGTAGGAATTTATTTTTTCAAAGACTTTAATAAATCCATCCTGCAAAGTATCCTGCGCTTCAGCAGTACTGTCGGCATAACGAAGGCAAACTCCCATCATTTTTTTTGCAAAACGGTCATACAACTGTTTTTGAGCGGCTAAATTTTTTTCCTTGCAGCCTTGAAGTAATTGTTCATCCGTCATTTTATGACCGTTCAGTTATCAAGATGCAATTTGGAAAGAAAAGGTTGCATGGGGTGGGATTTTTTTCAAAGGTAATGTAAAATGTTCAATGTTAAAGGTTAAAATTTCAAGATTTAAGGCGAAAAAAACTGTAATTTTGCAACCTCAAAAAAGTTCGGGGTAACCCTGACTTGAAACTATAGACTCTGAACTCCTTTCATGCAACACATCCGCAACTTTTGCATTATTGCACATATTGACCATGGTAAAAGCACCCTTGCCGACCGGCTTTTGGAATATACCAATACTATTGACAAACGCCAGGCACAAAACCAGGTGCTCGATGATATGGACCTGGAACGGGAACGGGGCATTACCATAAAAAGCCATGCAATTCAAATGAATTATGAACTGGATGGAAAAAAATATGTTCTTAACCTTATTGACACGCCCGGACACGTGGATTTCAGTTATGAAGTTTCACGTTCGATTGCTGCATGTGAAGGGGCTTTACTGATAGTGGATGCCGCGCAGGGCATCCAGGCGCAAACGATTTCCAATCTTTACCTTGCTCTTGCTAATGACCTTGAAATAATTCCCGTTTTAAATAAAATAGATCTTGAAAGCGCCAATCCTGAAATGGTAAAAGATCAGATTGTAGACCTGGTAGGCTGCAAACGCGAAGAAATTATTCCGGCAAGCGCAAAAACCGGGTTGGGGGTGCATGATATCCTGCGTGCAATTGTTGAACGCATCCATCCTCCGAAAGGAGATGCAAAAGCCCCTTTGAAAGCTTTGATCTTTGATTCAGTATTTAATTCTTTTCGCGGCATTATTGCCTATTATAAAGTGGTGGATGGTGAGATCAGGAAAAATGATCGTGTTAAGTTCTTTGCCACCAACCAGGAGTATACTGCTGATGAAGTAGGAATTTTAAGATTGGACAAAGAACCCCGGGGTATGGTTAGTGCCGGTGACGTGGGCTATATTATTTCGGGGATAAAGGAGGCAAAAGAAGTAAAAGTAGGAGACACGATTACACATGTTGATCATCCATGCAAAGCAGCCATAGAAGGTTTTGAAGACGTCAAACCAATGGTATTTGCCGGAATTTATCCTGTGGATACGGATGATTACGAAGAATTGCGCGGTGCAATGGAGAAATTGCAGTTGAACGATGCTTCGCTCGTATTTGAACCTGAAAGTTCGGCTGCACTCGGATTCGGTTTTCGCTGCGGGTTCCTGGGAATGCTGCACATGGAAATTATACAGGAACGGCTGGAACGCGAATTCAATATGACAGTCATCACTACCGTCCCCAACGTATCGTATAAAGCGTATCTTACCAAAGGCGAATTGCTCGAAATTCATAACCCGAGCGATATGCCCGAACCCACCAGCCTGGATCATATTGAAGAGCCTTATATACATGCTTCGATCATTACAAAAGCGGAATACACGGGTTCTATTATGACTTTATGTATTGGCAAACGGGGTGTCATAACCGGTCAAAGTTATCTGACTACCGACCGCGTGGAGCTTTCTTTTGATATGCCCCTGGCAGAAATAGTTTTTGATTTTTACGATAAGCTCAAAACCATTTCAAAAGGATATGCATCGTTTGACTATCACCCGCTGAATTACCGGACAAGCGATCTGGTGAAGCTCGATATTCGTTTGAATAACGAACCGGTTGATGCGCTGAGCGCACTCATCCACCGCGAACATGCTTACAGCTTTGGCAGGAAAATGTGCGAGAAATTAAAAGAACTTTTAACCCGGCAGCAGTTTGAAATTGTGATACAGGCTTCCATCGGTGCAAAAATTATTGCCCGCGAAACGGTTAAGGCATTGAGGAAGGATGTGACTGCAAAATGTTACGGAGGTGATATTTCACGAAAGCGAAAACTTTTGGAAAAGCAAAAAGAAGGAAAGAAACGTATGCGGCAGGTAGGCAGCGTTGAAATTCCGCAGCAGGCTTTTTTGGCGGTGCTGAAACTGGATTGATCGGGGAGATGCTTAAAGTTGTGTTGTTCAATAAAATTTATTTAATCACGGTATCGTTTTATTTTTCTGACTGCTTGCGGAAACGCTACCTTTGTGAACCATCCATATCTCATTGAAACGCCACGTTGCCATTCTCGGCTCAACCGGTTCCATCGGAAAACAAACTCTTGAAGTAATTCAGGAACATCCTGAACTTTTCCAGGTGGAAGCCCTCACCGCTTTCAGCAATGCAGATATTTTGATTAATCAGGCCATTCAATTTAAACCGAATGCAGTTGTTATAGGTGACAAAAATCTTTTTACTAAAGTTAACGATGCATTAACTCCTTATAATGTAAAAGTTTTTGCGGGATATGATTCCATTGAACAGGTTGTTCAGATAGAAGACATAGATATTGTTGTAACAGCAATGGTTGGGTTCTCAGGATTAAAGCCTACCATTTCGGCCATTAAAGCAGGAAAACAAATTGCCTTATCCAACAAAGAAACCTTAGTGGTGGCAGGAGAACTCATCACCCGGCTTGCAAAGGAAAAAGGTGTAAATATATATCCCGTAGATTCCGAACACTCTGCCATCTTCCAGTGTTTGCAGGGAGAATTTCACAACAAGATCGAAAAAATTTATCTCACTGCTTCAGGCGGCCCTTTTCGGGGAAAGGATAAAAAATATTTAGAAACTGTTACCAAAGAGCAGGCGCTCAGGCATCCCAACTGGAACATGGGATCAAAAATTACTATTGATTCTGCAAGTATGATGAATAAAGGTTTGGAGATGATAGAGGCCAGGTGGTTATTCAATTTGAATCCTGAACAAATAGATGTGATCATACATCCGCAATCTATTATCCACAGTATTGTACAGTTTGAGGATGGCAGCATGAAAGCACAAATGGGCTTGCCGGATATGAAATTGCCGATTCAATTTGCAATCGGTTATCCGCAGCGGATTAAATCATCTTTTCCGCGCTTTAATTTTATAAATTATCCTCAGCTTACTTTTGAACCGGCCGATACAAAAACATTTCGCAATCTCGGCCTTGCAGAGGAGGCTTTAAATAAAGGCGGTAATCTTCCGTGTATTTTAAATGCTGCCAACGAAGCAGCTGTGGATGCATTTTTGAAGGATCGGGTCAGCTTTTTACAAATGTCAGACATCATTGAAACCTGCATGGCAAAAATCAAGTATATTAAACATCCTTCGTTGGAAGATTATTTTGAAACGGATAAACAAACCCACGTGTTTGCCGGTGAGCTTATCGCAACCAAAAAATCAATAATTTCGCACGTTAAGTAATTTTTAATATTCAATAAAAAATGAATGGATTAGTAATGGCGGCCCAGCTCATTTTGAGCCTGTCAATTTTAGTGACATTACATGAGCTTGGCCATTTCCTTGCAGCACGCGCTTTTGGAATAAGAGTAGAAAAATTCTATCTCTTCTTTGACGCATGGGGATTCAAATTTTTCAGCTTTACCAAAGGTGAAACAGAATATGGAATCGGCTGGCTGCCGCTGGGAGGGTATGTAAAAATCTCAGGTATGATTGATGAGTCCATGGACAAAGAGCAAATGGCCCTGCCTCCTCAGCCTTACGAGTTTCGATCAAAACCTGCCTGGCAACGCCTTATCGTAATGGTGGCAGGGGTCAGCATGAACGTTATACTTGGCATCGCTGTTTATTCATTTACACTGTTGAATTATAAAGAAAGTTATCTTCCGAATTCAGAAGTTAAAGAAATTTATGCCTATCAAATGGGTAAGGAGATAGGATTACAGGATGGCGATAAAATAGTTGCTATTAATGGAAAGCCTTTTGAACGATTCGATGACCTGCTTACCTCAAGAGTTATGTTCGGTGCTGTGCTTACTGTAGAACGCAACGGCCAGACATTTGAAACCAATGTTCCTGATAACGCTTACCGAAGTTTCTACAAATCAGGAGGCATGAACTTTATTGGTCTTGGCGATTTAGTTTACGTGGTAGCTGATGCAGATAAAAAAGAAAACGCATATAAGGCCGGCATAAGAACTCATGATACGATCATTGCTGTGGAGGGCGAAAAAATTCTCAGCAGTGGTTTCCTCGGTGAAAAAGTATCAGCGCTGAAAGGAAAAATGGTTACGCTTGAAGTTAAAAGAAATACGCAGGTTTCAGAAATTAAAGTCCCCGTAAATTTCCAGGGGATGATTGGAATCCGGCATTCGACCATCCCGCTTATTAAAGAAAAATACGAAGAGAAAAAATACACACTCAAATCCGCTCTTAAATTTGGAACCAGTGATGCCTTTGAAAGCCTTGTCGCTAATGCCAAAGGTCTGCGCAAAGTTTTTACGGGAGAAGAAAAAGCAACCGAATCCATACAGGGACCAATTGGCATAGCCACCTTATTTACGGGGCACTGGAATTGGGAACGCTTTTGGTTTATCACCGGGCTGCTTTCCATGGTGCTTGCCTTTATGAACATTTTACCCATACCTGCTTTGGATGGAGGACACGTGATTTTTCTGATCATTGAAGCTGTTACGCAACGTAAATTCAGTGATAAATTTATGGAGCGTTCACAGGTTGTCGGGATGGTCATTTTGCTTTCGCTGATGGTTTTTGCAATCGGCAACGACATCTGGAAGCATGTGATTAATTAACACTTTTGCTCCACGATAGTTTTCGTCACCGCTGTTAAAGATTTTGAAATTAACAATGCCATTTTCATAAATTAAAAAACAAACTGCATTTTAATTCTTTCAATGAATTACTTTTCCTGAAATTTTAAAGCTATAAATTTCAAATGAAAAGTATTTTATTTTTGGCTTCATTAGTACTGCTTCAAACTACTAATTTTCTTTTTGGCCAGGAGACAGAATTGAAGGTTGATGATACCGGGTCAGATTCTGTTTTAAATCATAAAGTGATGTTGATTCCCTATGATCCTCTTTTTTATTTATCGGATGCAGAACAGGATATCATTGAACAAACAAAGAAAGAACCGCAATTGATACGCGAAAGTTTCAGGCAATCTATTGATTTGAATATAAAGCATGCAGTGCAAAAAAGTAGGCCCTGCATTTCAATGTTATATGATGCAGATTCCATTCCTTCTCTCAGGGAAGCACTTTCGTTGGTTTACAGTAAAACGGGTTATCGTTATGAGCAACCTATGCCGCTGCCATTTCATCAGCAGCAAACCGATTCTTTGAAACGCAAAAAAAATCCATTGGAAAAAGAAAGTTACGATTCAAAAATAGCAGCTCAGTATATAACCGTAAAAGGTACCGACCAATACATGAGCGCTGTAGTGAACAAACCATCCGTGCTTGAAAATTTATACAATCAATATGGTACAGATATTTTTGTTTTCGTCAACCAGTTTGAAATTAAAACCAATTATAAAAGCTGCCTGGATATCGCAAATAAAATTTATAAACGCCAAATCATGCTGCATTTTTCAGTATATGATAAGAATGGGAAACAATTAGCCGGTGCTTATGCCATGACTTTTTTTCCGTCCGATTCAAACAATGCTTACGATATCATGAAAAACTGTTTTCCTGATATCGGTCGTTTTGTGGCGAGTTGTATTCCGTAATTGTGTTAGTGTCTCGGTTTGATTTTTTCTTTGTGCTTCTTTGTGTTTTAGTGACTCCGTGGCTGCTACTCTTTGCCACAAAGACACAAAGGCACTAAGATTAAAATGAGACACTGCCTTAACCGTGCTTATCCGGCCATCGCATTCTTTATCTTATTGACAATTTTTTAAAAGAATTTTACAATGGTTTTTGCAGGTGATCTTTTTTCGGGGTGAAATGTTTTGCAGTTTTTATTAGTGAAACTATAAAAAACAAAGCGCCCAGCATGGCAACAATAGATGAACCTGCCGGAAAATCGTAATGATAAGAAACATTTAATCCGAAAAAGGCACCGAGCAGGCTTATCGCTAAAGCAGTAATAACCAAAACAACATTTCTCCGTGCAAGCATAATGGCGCTTACTGCCGGAATAATAAGATATGAAAATACAGGAATCACACCGTTAATTCTTACGGCAAAAACAATAGATAATCCGATGGTGATATAAAAAATAAAATTCCAGAAGTTAAATATTCCCGCATGAGTTTCTCCGTTTTCATACTGCTTTGTGAGTGCGGCAATCTTTTTATAAAAAAGAATATGTACAAAAGCTATTACTGCAAAAACAAAGCTGATAAGCCGGATTTGTTCTGAGCCGACTGAAAGAATATTCCCGAATAAAACCTCTTGTATATCGGAATCACCATGCGGGGTTTTTGAAATAAGCATGACCGTGGCGGCTGAAGCAACTGCATAAATAATTCCGATGATGGCTTCTTGTTTTAATCTTTTATCACGGATATTGATAAAAGAAAGAGCGAAAGCCCCTGCAAGAGTAAAAACAATCGGTATAATGGTTTTGCCTTTTTCAATATAATCTGAAAAGGCGACCCCGAGAGAGGAAATCTGGCCAAGTGCAAGGTCAACAAAAACAATTCCTCTCCCCACCACGTGCAAACCGAGATAAGACAGTAATAAACCTGTTATCACGCTGATCAAAAATGCCTGCGTGATGAAATCGAGTTGAAACATTTCAAACATAATCTGAAGTTTTTATTTTAATTCTTCGGTTAATTTGCGGACGTTGTAATCAAATACATCAAAATAGGTTTTCACCTCTTCAAATGCGCCTGTTGAAGTAGCCAGTACAGCAGTCCTGGCGCCTGTTTGCTTTGAAACTACATCGGAAGAGGAGGTTGAAAAATAAGGTGAAGTGATGATAACTTTTATACCATTACTTTTTATTTCCCCGATGATTTTTACCAGTTGTGAAGGTGTTGGCGGAATGCCGGGTTTTGGTTCCAGGAAATCAACAACTTTTAAATTAAACCGGTTTTCAAAATAACACCATTCATTATGGTACGCTATGATTTTAGCTCCTTTGAAAGGGGCCATTTTCAATTGCCAGTCTTTAATCTTTGCATCCAGTTTTGAATTGAATGTATTGAGATTTGCTTCAAAATAATTTTTATTTGCCGGTGAAATGCGGGTCAGTCCGTCACAAATATTTTTAGCAATTATTTTTCCATTCAGCGGATCGAGCCAGTAATGAGGGTTGCCGTAAATATGTATATCACCTTCCGCGCGATTAATGGATGATGGAACCTGCTGCAACGGCACGCCCTCCGATGCATCTACATAACCCGCACTGCCTCTCTGAATTTTAACATTGCGTGAGCTTGCAAGCAGCGAAGGCGACCAGCCGCTTTCGAGATCGAGCCCCACTGTAACAAACAGGTCTGCATTTGATAATTTAATTATGTAGCTCGGTTTCGGATCTACAAAATGCGGATTCTGAAAACCCGTTGCAATTGAAAATGTTTCCACCTTATCACCCCCGATCATCTCTGCTATACTTCTCAAATCGGTAAGCGTGGTCACAACTTTAATGGTTGAAGCAGTTGTTTGCTGTGCCGTAAGCAGCAGCCATAGAAATATGATTTTAGTTATTTGTTTCATTTTTTTTAATTTTAATATTGATGTGCTCCATGTGATCCTATCACGAATATCCACCTGGCAAATGCTTCATAACCCCTGTCCTGTTGCTCGACTGACGTGGTTTTTCCTGCCAGTTCTATTTTCTGAAATTCTGTGGCATACCATCCGAGTGTTAATGAATAAGATTGCTGCATGTAATGTTGATCAAATGGTAAATTAGAATAATCGTACCGGCCGGTAACAAACCAGCGTTTGCTGAGCTGGTAATTTAACAGCGTATACAAACCAATGCTGTTAACAACGGTATTTTCATCACTCCTTGCCTGGCTGTAAAAAAACTCGCTTTGCCAGGTAAAAGATTTATATGTATTCATCCGGAGTGGTTTCCATTTATACGTCAGGTCGGCTGCCGTTATGTTTGTTGTAAATGCCGATTCGTTTTTCCCCGAGATTTCTGTTACACCCAATTCAAGAGTTGTGTTTTGATTGAGGTCCCAGAAGTTTTTTAAATGAGCAAGCATTAAAAAATGGGTTCGGGAGCTGTAAATAAAACTCGGGCTTTCTCGGGGTCCGTCTGTAAGTTCAACTGTCAGCTCCTGGAAAAATTTAGCATTCGGAACCAGCCAGCTGAGTGAAAGGCCTTCATCATTGAGGCCCTCTTCACCAAAATAATTAACGTAAGCATCGGGCATGTCAATAAATGGAAGTGCGTGGGAGTGGACAGTATTCACACGTCCCAAAGCCTGTTTGAATTTTCCTGCTTTAAGCTGGAGATGTGCAGGAAGTGATAATGTTGTCAGGTATCCCTCTTCTATTTCACCGCTGAACTTACCGGTTTCAGCATCCCTGGAAACCGAATAAAAGAAATCGGCTTTTGCATACGGATCAACGGTTGACTGAAAGGAAAATTCTGTTTCTTCAAGATTGAAGTTCAAATGCCGCCTTTCAGTGCTCGTATAATGAGCCAGGAAATCTCCGATTACGCTGATGCTCGGATTTGCTGATGGGGCTGTTCGCTGCTGAACAACAGGCGGACTGGCTTGAGCTGCATTCATCTCCTGCTCGATTTTTTTCAGGAGTATTGAATCAGTTGCTGTTGAATCATTTTGAGCCTGCGCATAAATGAAATACAGCATTAATAAAATAATAAGAATATATTTTCGCATAATAATTTTTCATTTTAATAAAAAAATAAATAGTGAATGGAATTGAAAAATCTGTCTGAGATTTTTTCAGGGCAAATAAAAAACTGATACGATCAGCAAAAAGAAAAAGAGGGAGGGCCTCTTATAGAAAATGAATCAACTGCTTCAAAAGCAGGTGAAGAGGAAATAAAAATATACTGCGAAATAATTTCTGTGACTGCAGAAAAAAGAACTCCTGTATCCGGTGCATCATAAGGCTGAACAAACACCTCGAGAATGTCACAATGGTGATGTTCATTGCTCAGCGCGGCTTCATTCCCTCCGTCATTGTGGCAAATATCAATTGTATCATGGTGAGAGGAAAGTTCATGTATCAGCTCTTTTGGAACAATAAAAAGAGCGCTGATGAGCAGTAAAAAAACTGAAATAAATTGCCGGAAATATTTCAAGGATGGAGAATTATAAAACAAAAATAAGAAATATCTTTTAATGAAAATATTTTTATCCCGGAACGGCAATCTGATCAGGCTTGTTTCATTACTATTTCATTTTTATCTGGCAACCCTCTTAAAAATTCGGTAGTGTTTCAATTTAAATTTCAAGTACTCTCTCTCTCCGGTTGAAACTTTTTAATAAAACTTTGTGGCTTAGTGCCTTTATGGCTCTGCTTTAAAAATTATTTTGCCACAAAGCCGCAAAGACACTAAGAGGCACAAAAAATCTAAACTGACCCACTGCCAAAAATTCAGTTAATTTAAACCAGCTTAAAATCCCTCAGTATTTGAATAAAATATTCAACTTTCAATGGTTTGCTGAAATAATCGTAAACTGTTTTGTGCTGAAGAACTTTCTTCCTGTTCAATACATCCGGGGAAGCAGAAAAAACAATGATCCTGCAACGGATTTTTATGGCTGAAGGAAGACGGGCGAACGCATCCAAAAATTCAAAACCGCTCATTTCAGGCATCATCAGGTCAAGGAAGATAAAACCAGGCACCGTTTCATCCGGTTTTTTTCCAAAAGTCATTAACCAATCTATTACAGATTTCGCTGAATCGGCTTCAAGGATTTTTTTTGCGAAATTACTCTGCTGGATCATTTGCCTGAAGATAAGCCGGTCGGCTGCATTGTCATCAATAACCAGTACGCTGTTATAGGCTCCGGTTGGATTGATTTCACGGGTGGTAATGTTGCTGAATCCGGTAAGTGTGGTCATAATGGTTTCATGAATTAATAAGTATCGATGGTATAATGTGTTCCTTATACTGAGAATAGTAGAATAAACATGTCACAAAATTGAATTGCAAATTTTCAACAGCGATTTATAAAAACTCCTTTAAAACAATTCCTGCCTTTTTCTTAGAAGGACGGGCAGAATCCATAAACATCACCGCTGTTGTTTCTTTCGTGGGGAATAGAAGGTTGTCCCAGGTGAGGTCAGACAACACGCAAACGTAAAAAGAAATTTTAAATAAATAAAACAAAAACTTTCAATAGTTATGAACAAAAAAGCGCCTCTGTTCGTCTTTCTTCGTCAGGTTCGGTTAATACAATTGCACGCAGTAAATAATGTTGAAAAAATAGCGCTTGAACCATTTCTAATCCTGCTTTGATTTTTTACTTTTAACCGCTCAAGTTTTTTATGAATCACATTCACAAGCTCCTCGTTGCCAACCGGGGTGAAATTGCCATTCGTGCATTACGTGCAGCCACTGAGCTGGGCATCCGCACAGTCGCTGTATACACTTATGAGGATCGTTATTCTCTTCACCGTTATAAAGCGGATGAGGCGTACCAGATAGGCAGTGAAAAAGAGCCGCTGAAGCCCTATCTCGACATTGAAGAGATCATCCGCATTGCAAAAAAAAATAAAGCTGATGCCATTCATCCGGGTTATGGATTTTTATCGGAAAATGTAACGTTTGCGAGAAGATGCAGGGAGGAAGAAATAATTTTTATCGGGCCTTCTCCCGAAGCAATGAAAAAATTAGGAGACAAGATTGCTTCAAAAAAAGTGGCGGTTGATTGTAAAGTACCCGTCATCGAAGATAACAAATTAAAGTTGGCAGATGCAACAATTGCTTTGAATGAAGCAAAACGGATCGGGTTCCCTGTTATTTTAAAAGCAAGCGCAGGCGGTGGCGGAAGAGGCATGAGAGTGATCAGGAATGAAAACGAATTATCAACATCTTTCAATGAAGCGAAAAGAGAGGCAGGAAATGCCTTCGGTGATGACACTATTTTTATGGAAAAGTTTGTGGACGATCCCAAACATATTGAAGTACAATTATTAGGTGACCGCCATGGAAATATTGTTCATTTATTTGAACGGGATTGTTCTGTTCAGCGAAGGTTCCAAAAAGTGGTGGAAGTAGCCCCTGCTCCCGGGTTGAAACAGGAAACAAAAAATAAGCTGTACGAATATGCTTTAGCGATCGCTCGAAAAGTAAATTATGACAATGCAGGCACGGCAGAGTTTTTAGTTGATGAAGCAGAAAATATTTTTTTCATTGAAGTGAATCCCCGCATCCAGGTGGAGCATACAGTTACCGAGCAGGTAACAGGGATTGACATTGTCCGCAGCCAGATTTTGATTGCTGACGGTTATAAGCTTTCCTCTCCTGAAATTGATATTAAAAACCAGGAAGAGCTTAAATGCAATGGCTTTGCTTTGCAATGCCGTATTACCACGGAAGATCCTTTGAATGATTTCAAGCCCGATTACGGAACCATCATCGCATACAGGAATGCCGGGGGTTATGGAATCCGCATTGATGAGGGCAGCTCTTACCAGGGAGTAAAAGTTTCTCCTTTTTTTGATTCCATGCTCGCTAAAGTAACTGCATCCGGAAGGACGTTAAGCGGGGCCAGTCAGCGCATGTTTCGTACACTTACTGAATTCAGGATACGCGGAGTCAAAACAAATATTGCTTTCCTTGAAAACGTGATCAGCCATCCTGTTTTCAAAGAAGGAAATGCCACCGTAAAATTCATAGAAAAATACCCGGAGCTTTTTAAGATCAAAACAAGGCAGGACAGGGGCACAAAAATTTTAAGATATGTTGCCGAAGTGCAGGTGAATGGAAACCCTGACGTAAAAAAAATTGACGGGTCGCGCACGTTCTTTGCTCCTAAAATTCCCTTGTATGATGCGCAGCAAAAAATCACGGGCGGAACAAAACAAAAGCTGACAGAACTCGGCCCGGAAAAATTTGCACAATGGCTTAAAAAAGAAAAGAAAATTCACTTTACGGATTGTACTTTTCGTGATGCGCATCAGTCATTGCTTGCCACAAGAGTAAGAACAGCTGATATGTTAAAAGTGGCAGGTGCTTTTGCACAAAGTCATCCGCAGACTTTTTCCATGGAAGTGTGGGGAGGAGCTACGTTTGATGTGGCATTAAGATTTCTGCATGAATGCCCCTGGAAAAGACTGCAATTATTTCGTGAAGCGATTCCGAATATTTTATTGCAAATGCTTATTCGCGGAAGCAATGCCATTGGCTACACTGCTTACCCGGATAATCTCGTTGAAAAATTTATTGAAAAATCTTCGGAAAACGGAATTGATATTTTCAGGATTTTTGATTCGCTGAATTGGGTAAAGAGCATGAAGGTTTCCATCAATGCAGTCCGCAGCCTCACAGGCGGGTTGGCTGAAGCCTGTATTTGTTACACCGGTGATATTCTTGATCCTGAAAAGAAAAAATATAATCTTCAATATTATATTGATCTCGCAAAAGAGCTTGAAGATTCCGGGGCCCATATTCTCGGAATAAAAGATATGGCGGGTTTATTAAAACCTTATGCTGCGGAAAAACTCGTTCATGCGTTGAAAAAAAATATCACTATTCCCATACATCTTCACACACACGATACTTCTTCGATTCAAAATGCAACCTATTTAAAAGCGATTGAAGCCGGAGTGGATGTAGTGGATGTGGCAATTGCTTCCATGTCGGGATTGACCTCGCAGCCGAATTTCAATGTATTGCTGGAAGCATTAAAGGGAACAGAGCGTGCTCCCGGTTTTGATTTGGATTCGCTCAATAAATTTTCTGATTATTGGGAAACCGTTCGTGAATATTATTATCCGTTTGAATCAGGATTAATGGCCGGAACAGCAGAAGTTTACAAGCATGAAATTCCCGGTGGACAGTATTCGAATTTAAAGCCGCAGGCAATATCTCTCGGTCTGGGTGAGCGGATGAATGAAATAAAAAAAGCGTACCAGGATGTCAACGAACTTTTCGGTGATATAGTAAAAGTGACTCCGTCTTCAAAAGTAGTGGGTGATATGGCATTGTACCTTGTGTCAAATAATCTTACCAAAGAAGACGTGATGAAAAAAGGTGAAAACATTTCTTTCCCCGAATCTGTAAAAAGTTTTTTTAAAGGTGACCTGGGACAACCTCCCGGTGGATTTCCGAAAGAACTGCAGAAAATTATTCTGAAAAATGAAAAGGCATATACTGATCTGCCGAATGCGCACCTTACCCCGCTTGACTTTGAAAAGGAGCTGGATGATTTCAGAAAAAAATATCCGTATGCTGAATCTTTTCTCGATTTTCTTTCCTGGAAATTTTACCCGAAAGTTTTTGATGAATATTACCAGCACCAGCAATTGTTTGGCGATGTATCTTCTCTTCCGACTCCTGCATTTTTTTATGGAATGAAAACCAACGAGGAAATTTTGGTTGATATCGGCCAGGGAAAAACGCTGATGATCCGGTTGCTGTATGTCAGTGATGTGGACGAAAGCGGCAACCGTACGGTATTTTTCAGGCTGAACGGGCAAACACGTTCGATTGAAGTGAAAGATAAAAAGGCGAACGTTAAAAAAATATCGCATGCAAAAGCGAAAGATTCAAACCAGGTAGGAACACCTTTGCAGGGAATGCTGTCAAAAATTTTTATAAAAGAAAATCAAAAGATCACAAAAAACACACCGATGTTTACAGTGGAAGCAATGAAAATGGAAACCACTATTACCGCTTCAAAAGATATAACCATCAAAAAAATAGTTTTACCGGAAGGAACGCTCGTTGAAGCTGACGATTTAATCCTCGAGATCGAGTAAAACCGCAGATTTAAGCTGTTCCGGCAAGGTGTCAAATAAATTTGGCTCGCATTGAAAATAATCTTAATTTCGTGCGATTAATAGATACCGAGTACACTGACCCCCAATACTATGGCTGAACAATACACAGACACTGTGAATTTTGACAACAAAGAACAGGACTCCCGTAAGGTTATTGTCATTGTTGTTATCTCCATCCTTCTTGGTGTAAATGCGCTGTTATTATGGCAGTTTTTTGATAAAAAAACTCATCTTGAAGAGGTAAACAAAACACTTGATTCTACCATTGCTGAACGTGATGCAATTTCTTCCGAGCTGAAGAAAATGAAGGATGAATATGAAAAAATTAATCTTGAAAATGCCGGTTTGCAAAGCCAGCTTTCGGCAAAGGATGAGGAGATAAAAACAAAAATTGCTGAAATACAACGCCTCGTAAATTCAGGTGATGCAGCTCAGCTGAGAAGAGCGAGAGAAGAGCTGAACCAGCTGAAAACAATGAACCAGAACTATGTGGTGCAGGTTGATTCTTTGAGAAAAGTGAACGATGATCTGAACAAACAAAACCTCTCATTGAACGAAAATCTTACTACTGAAAAAGGAAAAGTAGAAAGCCTGACCCAGGAAAATTCCCTGCTTGCCAATAAAGTTGCAGTGGGCTCTGTTTTAAGAACGATGGATGTTTCAGCAATGGGCGTGAGGTATAAATCAAACGGGAAAGAAAGCGAAATAAACAAAGCTTCAAAAGTTCAGAAAATCAAAACCTGTTTTACAGTTCTTGAAAACAATATTGCTGACAAAGGTCCTAAAGATGTCTTTATTCGTGTGCTGAGCCCCGATGGATCGGTGTTGACCACAACACAGGAAACTTTTATGTATAACAGCCAGGCGACACTTTATACGGTTAAGGATTCTTTTGACTACAATAATGAAAAGACAAAGGTTTGCGTCTATTTTGACAAAGGCTCTGCATATAGCAAAGGAAAATATGCCATTGAGCTTTACAGCGGTGGTAACCAGATTGGGTCTACTTCGCTTGTCCTGAAGTGAAGATGCGGCAGGTTTATGTCTCCGGCTCCTCTGCACTTTCAAATAAACCCTGCTGAAAATTTCTGATCAGCGCAAATTTTAACCTGCGTTTATAATCATCCTGAAGCCATTTTACATAACTCTCGGTTGTCTTGCTCAGGCAGCGTGAATAGACTCTTACGCGGTATTCAATTTCTTCTTTTAACAGATCAGCAAGCACCAGCGCTTCATCTATGCCGCCACTGTTTTCCATGCACATTTTGATATGCTGTTCCACCGAGCGGTCTATAACTTCCTTTGGGCGCAATCTTTTGCCGATGGCTTGCCTGTGCTCTTCCTTCACATCAAAATCAATGGTGGTTGAATTACTGAATCGGTCCCGCAGCTCATCAGGCATTACATATTTATAGCTTTGCTCAATATCTTCATCGCTGCGGATATTTGACAGGTAGAGTTCTGGTTCTTTAAAAATATCTGCCCAGTCAATGGCTGAATCCCATAACCCGAACCGGTTCATGTTATTTCCTAAATCAATTACCATAAATTCTTTCTTTCCCGGAAGCACACGCGAGCCTCTCCCGATCATTTGAAAATACAATGTCAGTGATTTAGTGGCGCGGTTTAAAATAATGCTCTCCGTTGTCGGCTCGTCAAAACCGGTTGTCAGTATGCTCACGGACGTTAGAATAGCATCGGGTTTTTCCCTGAACCATTGCAGGATTTCTTTTCTTTCTTTCGCAGAATGAGTATGGTCAAGATGCTTTATATCATAGCCTGACTCACGGAACGAAGCATACACATAAAGAGAAGTAGCAATGCCGTTGTTAAAAATCAAGGTTTTTTTACCCATGCTTTTTTCCCTGTAAGCGTTCAGCAATTTATCCTGCATCACCTGGTTATTATAAAGTCGTTCAGAGGAGCTGACGGTGTAATCGCCATGCATTCCAACTTTAAGTGAAGTAAGTCCGACCTGGTAATGATAGGTAATGGCGCGCGATAAAAAGCCCAGGTTTATCAGCCGGGAAATTGATTCACCTACAATAAGCTCATCATACGTATCCTTCATCCTGATATTAATATTGGAGCTTAACGGAGTTGCGGTCACCCCGAGCACCACTCCCTTTTCATAAAATTTTAACAGCTTGCCGAATGAGTTGTAATGCGCTTCATCAATGATCATCAATCCCACACTATCGAGGTTCAGGATTTTATCACGAAGGCGATTGTTCAGCGTTTCGACCATGGCAACAAAACACATAAACTCATTCGGAACCGGAAGCTCTTTAACTGCGCTGTTGATCACTTTATTTTTGACCCCGAACTCATCGAGCATCTGCGCAGTTTGCCCGCACAGCTCGATACGGTGAGTAAGTATCAGCACTTTTTTTCCTGTTGCCAGGATATAACGTCTGGCTATCTCCGAAAAAATTACCGTTTTGCCGCCCCCGGTAGGAAGCTGGTACAGCAGGTTATACCTGGCCGGATGATTATCGAGACGCTTGAATATTTCATCAATAGCACCGTGCTGGTAAGCATACAATTGCTTTCCGATTTTAGATTCCGGAGTTTCCAAAGAAGGTAATAGACTCAAAATATTTGTTGTTAAAAAAGAATGCAAAGATACTTTCTTGCATTCTTTGTTCGTTTTAAATAATGATAAGACTTTTCCCAAATTGATTATGCTTTTCCAAATGCGGTACTGGGGAAGGGTTTCAACAGTTATGCACGGATATTAAATAGTTAAGTTTCAGATATTTATTTGACAAAAAGAATACATCAATATTATTTTAAACAGGAATGAATTTTGAGACCCTATAAAAAGATTTCTACTTTAAATCAAATCAGCATGAAAACCAAATTCAAAGAAATATCTGAACTGTTATTGATCACTGCAATGGTGATGATGTTAATTTTTATTGTTACATCAAATGTGAATGCACAATCGCTTAAAGCAGGTGTTACAGCCGGTGCATCCACAGGATCGGTAAAAATTTCGGAAATACCGGAAGGTCTTGGCAACGTAATAAAAGGAGATAATATAATGGGAATTAATGCAGGCGTATTCGCGAAGCTGTACATATCTTCTCTTTATGTAAGTCCTCAGCTGCTTGTTAATTACCGCCATGGAACGGTAAATGTTTTCCAGGATGAAATAAGTAAACAGGAAAAAAGTTTTACGATGGAAAAACTGGAAATACCTGTTTTGATCGGTTTGAGAATCATAGGCCCGCTATGCATTGAGGCCGGCCCGGTATACAATTACATCCTTCATTCCACCACCAATTTTGGAGACGATGAGGTACAACTGAAAAAAGATGGCATGGGATATCGTGCAGGAATTAACTTCGATTTCGGAAGAATAAACGTGTACGGAAATTACCAGGGCATAACAAACAACAAGCCGGCTTCATCGGATGCTGAATCCTCTTTTAAATCTCCTTATGAGCTTATTTTCGGATTGGGATTTAAGTTTGGAAAAAATGAAAAATAATTTTATTTTCAGTTCTGTTTAAATTTTAAAATAAAATTATTATAAGCCCGGTTTACAGCCACGAAGACGGCAGAATTCAAACATGTTTTAAAAGATCATTCGCTGAATTCACTCAGCAACTGAAAAACTTCGAGAGGGTTCTGCAAATTAAATTTTGCATACGAAGCTTCGTATCCCACTTTAATCGAATATGCACCGGGCGGCATCACCCGGAAAAGATCTTCATCCGTTGAATCATCACCGATGGCTAAAATAAATCCCGGATTCATTCTTAATTGCTCCAGCCAGTACATGGCAGCAACACCTTTATCAATACCTGCATTGCGCACCTCGAGCACCTGGTTGCCTTTCAGCAATTGAACATCCATATTAGAAGTAAAATTTTCAAGATGATGAATAAGCTCCTGTAACCGTGTGGCGGCAAACAGCGGCTCCGCTTTGCGGTAATGGAAGGCGACCGAATATTCTTTTTCTTCTGTAAAAGCCCCCGGCAATTTATCTTCGTACTTACGCAGAATGGGTAATATTTTTTTCTTCCAGTTCTTCCGTATCGGCTTCAACATCTGCCAGCCTTTATTTCTTTCCCTGATGAACAAACCATGCTCTGCAGCAAAATCAAGCGGCAAATGCCCGAACCATTTATGAAGCGTAAGCCGGTTGCGGCCGCTGATAATAACAATTCGTGTATCCGGAATCCGCAGGATTTTTTCAAGCAGCTTTAAAGAAGGTTTTCCCGGTTTTGTTTTTTCAGGGTTTACATGATGGCTTACCAATGTTCCGTCATAATCGAGAAACAACAGCCGTGATGAAGAGTTTTTAAATTCACGTATTAATTTTTTTCTTCCCTGTGCATTCAGGAAATTTGCCTGCAGCCTGCGTTGCTTTTCTTTAACCTTATCCAGCGTGGTTAAAAAATCCTCTGCCCATTTGAACACATCATAGTTCTTCAATTGTTTCTGCATCAGCTCAACCCGCTCTCTTTGCACAGCATGCTTCATTTCCAGCGCCTGCAGCAATGCATCGTTTATTTCTTCTATGTTGTTCGGATTAATGATAATGGATTCTGACAGCTCGTCAACAGCGCCAGCCATCTCGCTCAGTATAAGAACGCCTTTTTTATTTGTGCGTGCTGCAATAAATTCTTTAGCAATCAGGTTCATCCCATCCCGCAAAGGCGTTATAAGCGCCACATCGCTCAGGTTATACAGTGCAATCAGCTCGGCAAATGAAAGTGAACGGTATTGGTATACAATGGGCAGCCATTCCACCGTTCCGTATTTCCCGTTTATGTTTCCAACCAATTCATCAATCTGGCTTTTGATAGATTGATAACTTTCCACCCCGATCCTGCTGGGTATAACCACCATCATCATGGTTACCCGTTCTTTCCATTGCGGGTTGTTTTGCAGAAAATACTGGTACCCTTTCAGCCGGTTTAAAATACCTTTTGAATAATCCTGGCGGTCTATGGAGAGGATTAATTTAAGAGGCGAAAATTTCTTTTTCACTTTTCTTCTTTCTTTTGCCACCTCTTGCGTGAGCGCTGCTGAATGGTATTTTTTAAAATCAATTCCCATCGGGAAGGTGTCGGCTTTTGCAAGATGGTTGGTATACAACACTTCGCCCATGTGATTATTAATACCGAGAATGCGCAGCGTGCTCCGCAAAAAGTAAGTAGTGTAATCATGCGTATGGAACCCGATAAGGTCAGCGCCAAATAATCCCTGCAGGATTTTTTTTCTCCACATGCTCGGTAACAGCCGGAATATTTCATACGAAGGAAAAGGGATATGCAGGAAAAAGCCTATAGCTGCCGCAGGCATTTTTTCTCTCAGCAGCGCTGGCAGCAGCATCAGGTGATAGTCGTGTATCCATATCACATCGCCCGGCCTTGCAACTTCAAGCACTGCATTGCAGAAAATTTTATTTACCGATACATACTGCTCCCAATATTCTTTTTCATACACGGCAAAAGCAGGAAAATAATGGAACAGCGGCCAGATGGTTTTATTGCAGAACCCCTCGTAAAATTTTTCCATCACTTCTTCCGAAAGGAAAACACAATGCGTCCCGAACTTTTTTGCAATTTCCTTTTTTATTTTTCCTTCATTTTCCACCGATGCCCCGGGCCAGCCGATCCATATAATTTTTACATCCGGTTTATTTTTTTTCAGCCGCTCCACGTATGCGCGCAAACCCGATGCAAGCCCGCCCGAACTTTCCTCGTACCGGTACGTGCCGCCTTCCTTTATAATATTTACAGGTGCACGGTTTGAAACAATAATGAGCCGCATAAGAATTATTTAGTATTTGCCTGTGAATAGCATTTTAATTTAAAAAACTAATGCCGCAGGTTAACTGATATGAATACACGCAAAAGTATTTAATAATTATCTGCGAATCTGTGGCGGCATCAGCTTTAAAGTCAGCCGCTATTTATTTCCGAACTTATCCAAAAGCCTTACAAAAACTGCATTTGTCCACCCAAAGCCATGCTGCGTTGGATATCGTTCCGACTTGCCGATATCGCATTTCACCACATCATATTTTTCCCAGAGCTTCCCGGTTTTAAGAAACACTTTTTTATTCACATCAAGAAATTTTTTTGCAACCCGGTATGCATCGTCCCTGTAACCATAGTTCATCAGCCCCTTAATGACGATCCATTGCTGGTGAGGCCAGCCGTTAGGGTAATCATGCTGCTTATATTCCTCCGACAGGTTATTCGCCTGCGAATTGGCAAGCCCTCCGTCATATTCAAATTTTTTTAAGTTATCCGCCATTTTTTTTGCCTGTGTGTGTGTGGCAAGCTTTGCCCACATCGGATAGAACCCTGCTATCGAAAAAAACGTGCTTTGCTTTTTGTGTTTATAATCGTAATCGAAATAAAAACCTTTTTTAAAATTCCACATCAGCTTGTTCATCATCCGCCTCCGCTTTTCTGACTGAAGAATGTATTGATTCGACAGCTTTGTTTGCCGTACACTCTTATAAAACTCCGCCAGGTCCGATTCGTATTTGTACAATGCACAGTTCAGGTCCACCGGTAAATAATCGAGGCAATGGTTATGGAACCGCGAAGTCATATCCCACCCCGATTCATGCTCTGCCGCCAGGTGGGTAATGTAATGATCGCAGTACCGCGACAGGCCGTTATACACGATGTGGACTTCCGTAAGCGACTTGTTCATCCAGTACGTTTTCAGCTCATGCTCTGCTGCCTTCATCACGTTGCGCATCCATCGCAGGTCTTTATCCTTCCCATACACCTCGCGCGCCATCGAAGTCAGAAAAGGCGCCTGCGAGCAGCCTATATTATAAAAACGGTTGCGCATCGGGATAATGTTGAACCGCTTCTGCATATACATAAAATTATCAATCATCCCCTTCCCCAGTTCCGTTCTTCCGCTTACCACCAGCCCGAGGATGATAAAATAGCTGTCCCAGTAAAACTGGTCGTTCTTATAAATGTCATGGTTGGGTGATACGAACTTTTTCGGCAGTCCGAGGTGCGTAAACTGGTCGCGCGGGTAATAGCACGTTATGGCCTTCCAGTATTTTTCAATATACCGGAGGCAATCTTTATAATCTTTGGTTGAAAGCGTATAATCATGAGGCATAAAAAATTATCCTTTTTTTCAAAGTTACGGACAATTAAAAATTATTGTGGTAAAAATTGTGCCCGGTGTTTTTTTGGAAAACAAGGTGTAGGAATTCTAATCTCCTGTAGGCCCGCTGTTCGCTGCAACTCCGCGCCTGCGCACATTTACCCCTCTCCTTTTGGAGAGGGGCAAGGGGTGAGGTCAGCCTTTGGCAGGGTTTCCGCTTCCATCGGGTTTGGTTTATGAGGCAGGTGCTTCGCATGAACATTATATTTAAAGAATCCCGAAAGGATTCAAGGTTTATAGAAATTCATAACACACAAAAATGTTCGATCCCATCGGGATCGGACAAAAAAAAGAATATGCTATTCTATAAACCTTTGATGCTTTCAGCATCTTTACTTCCAAATGCTAATTTCTTTGTTTCCGCCTTAGGCGGATTAGGGGTTTTCCACCAGGTCTATTTGTAGTAGGGTGCTTCGCATCAATTTTAAAAAAGTAAAAAATCATATTTTGGATAGATATAAAAATATTTTAGCTTTTATTTTTGTTTTTGGAAATTTTTGTTTATAATTTTGATAAGTTAATAGTTTCATTTTAAACAATCAAATTACTACTTTCATGAAAAAATTTATCATACCCGTATGTGTGTTTTCTTTATGTCTGAATGGTCGTATTCTGTTAGGACAAGATGAAGATAATAGTACACGTGGAATAGACTGGATGGCAATGAAACAAGCAGAGAAAGAGAGAAAAATGGAAGCAGCACAAGAAAAGGAACAAAAGATAAATGAAACACAGACAGCAACCGACCAATACCCTCTAATTGATTATTCAATTCAAAGAGATAGAGCATTACTTGAAAAATTGAGAAATCAACAGGAAGCTGCAAGGATTGCGGCTGAGATGAAAGCAGAAAAACAACAACAAGCTGATGCATTAAAAAATGAGTTTAAAGATTATCTTAATGATGTGGTGAAAGCTTGTGGAAAAGGTGCAACTAAAGGTGCTGCAATGGGCGCATTAAAAGGATCAATTTTTCCAGGAGTTGGGACGGAAGCTGGAGCTATTAGTGGTGCAGGGACTGGTTGCATTACCGGAGTTGCAAAGGAACTTGTAAAAAAAGCAAAGGAAGAAATAAATAAGATTAATCAAACTCTAAAGAAACCAGAAGAAGATGTGAAATCGAAAAAAAAATCAAATAACAGAAGCAAAGACATCTTTAACAAATACTGATCCGAATAAGAAATACTTGTATATTGATTATAATAAGTGGAAAAGAAGGATTTATTGCATTTACATATATTTTATTATAGTCTTGGTTCATATTCTATTTAAGCTCTCGTATTTATAATCCATTTTAATAACCATTTTATTACAATCAAAATCATTTATTCTGAAAATGTCAGGATAAGTACAATTATACTGCTTTTTAATTGTGGGTTGATTCCGTTTCGATAAACCTAATAAATCACGTGAAATGTAAGGTTTCAACTCATCATAAATAAATTCGTCAACTTTAACAGAGTCATTGGTTTTAAAGTCGGTAAAATTAGCGTTATGAAAATCTTCAATTCTAAAATTTAAGAATTCATAGTTATTATTGTCGAAAAAAGATGCTGATTCTATCCTATATGCATATTTTTTCCAAATTACTTCATTATTCTCAACCACTCCTACTTCATCCAATTTAAAATCACTTCCCTCTACGCGGTGATTTGATAATGTTATCTTAGTTATTCCTGTACACTTGATTAGTCCCTTGGTGAAAAAAAGTGGATTTACAGCATAATTTATGCTATCAGTTTTTTTTGCAATTGAAGGATATGCCAGGTATCCTATTGGAGGATCAAATTTATTTGCTGATTGATGTAAATAATAATGACCTATTGCAGAAGTCAAATCATTAAATGGTACAGCAAGGCACAATTCTGTCAGGCAGGATATGTAGTATTTTAAAGCTTTGATCTTATCAGGAGGATATATACGAAAAATTTCATCCAGTTTTTCTTCAGTTATTTTAATAATCGTATCAGACAATTCACCGGTGAAATATTTTGGTTCTAAAAGCAAAAGATAAGTCATGTTTATACCTTTTTTGAACTCCCATTCGCTCAAATACATTGTTGAATCCAAAGCAAATTGTCTTCTTTTTTCTTCAATGGCTGTGTGCTGGGAACCTGAAAGATATAAATCTGGATATCCCGGTATATTAAACCTTTGTTTTCCACAACTGCCAAATGGAGGATGAGAGAAGGACGTTAATTTGTTCAATGGTAAATTATTCTCAATCCTTTCCTTTTCCGTAATAACCCTGTAGAATTTCATATTATCAAAATTTCCTTTTTCGGTATATCGCATGGGAACAATTGGATAAGAATTAAAAATCCTTACATATTCTTTCATGATTAAATTGTAATCTGTTTCTTTACAATTCTTAAATTCCTTAAATGCTTTTTCAAAAAATTCAATCGTAGGAATTGAATCCGCTGATGCGATTGGAATGTTTCTTTTAGTGTATTTGTCCTTCATTTTAAAATAATTCGATAGTTCTTACGCAAATTTAACTTACCAAAAAATTTAATGTAGACACTTTTTAAAAAATCTTACACAAATAAACTTTAGTTATTAACAATGCAACTTAATCATTATTTGGATAATTCTTCTGAATATAATTCTCCATTTCAGAGATTCCTTTTTGAATTACCATAGGAAGCAATTCTGCAAGTTGGTAAGCCAATACCAAAAGTATAATACAGCTGAATAAAGTAATTAATAATAAAGTCAATAATAGCCATCCAAAATAAGTTATTGTTAAAAAGTAAATGAAAATTGCAACCATTGCTCTCAAAACTAAAATTGAATCACTGATTGATTTTTGTTTGAACTGTTCTAAATCATTTATCATTCGTCTGTATTCTTTAGGTGTAAAAGAAGATTTCAATGAATTATAAATTGTAATATACCAATCTTTTTTTGGTTTAACTATCATATTCTCCTGGATCATTGCATCAACTCTTTTTAATTGCTTGCCCGTCTTGCTCTTGTGGAATGAAAATTCAAGTATTTTTTTACGATATTTCTCTGTAATTCCGTAATTGAAAATGGTAAATAATCCATTGCCCAATAATCCTGTTAAAGCCCAAACAAGAAAAAAAATTGAAAATGGAATAATAAATATTCCGTGGGCTATAAATTCATATTGTCTTTTATAATCAGTAATGTCTAATAATGAATATTTGAAATAATATTTTTCAAAAAGAAATGAGCTAATTCCCAGAACAAAACAAAAATTCAGAACCCGCTTTACTGAGGGGAAAAGTGTTTTTTCTTTTAAATATTCCGCAAGAGGTAAGAGTTTTTCAATCATTTAATTTTATCTTTCATAGCGAAATTAGTCAAAAACAAAAAAAGCCCCGCATTTCTGCGGGGCCAAAAACTTAATTAACATTTTAACCAAACTCAATCCTTTTTTATTTTGCCGTAGCCTTCTGCTTTGATTCCTTGACAGCCGGAACATCAAAAGCAGAAATATTTACTGTTTTCGTTATAGAATGACCGCGCTGGAATTTAACAGGGAATGTATTGCTCATATCATCCTTCATCACCGTCACATCACGCTGGCCCGCAGGCACGTTAGAAATTGTACACTTGCCTTGTGAATCAGTAGTGCCTGTTAATGAAGTGCCCGAAATAGAAACTGTAGCGCCCGGCACTGCAAAAGGAGGATCACCTGCCTCGGCAGTAATTCTGATCTTCGCATGTACCGATGAGCTGATCACTTTAGCATTCGCCACCAATCCTGCATAAAAATCAGGGTTCGATTTCTTAAACTGTCTTCCGATTTTCAGCAACTGATGGCGCATAATCGAATTTCCTTCGCTCACTAATTGAGAGCAGTTATTAGTCAGCACCGTTTTATTCGTAATTATATTACGTGTAGTCGGAGCCTTGCTTGTAAAATCAGAAATAGATTGATTAAGAGTAGATATAACCATAGGTGAAATACCGAATGGCTCAATGGCTGCGCTCGGCAATCCGCTTGCAGTTGCAGATACTAATGTGCACGAAGCAATGGAAGGGGTATCCTTTGATTTCATAATTGAGCTGAAAGACCGGCTCATGGAAGAATACAAATCCTGGTCACCGATAGACATCGCGTAAGCCTGTAAGCCCTGCGAAACGGCAACGGTTTCATTCGCCATGTCCGTTTTCGTTTCCTTTTTAGTTCGCGCAACACCTTTATTATTCTCTTCCTGTTGCGATTCGGTAGTAATGATACTCTGGTTCTTAACCCCAAGAGCCGTTATACCGTTAGCGAACCCCTGCAACCCTGCCCATATAGGCTGGTTGGTAGGTTCATTGCAAAAATTTTCAAACGCCATTAAAGCATCAGCTTGTTCTTTAAGTTTCTTTTTCATGTTTTGTTTTCTTTTTAAGTTTAATTTTTTATTGATTGCCGGAAGGTTTATCTTTTTTATATCCGGTTTTTGCTTTGCTTTTATTAAAATTTTCAGATAAGGTTTCAAAAGGTTCAAAATATTTTTAATATTTATTTATCAAAAAGCGTAACCTTTTTGTAACACATCAAAGAATCAATATTTTAAATAGAAAATTTCTCACGATCATGAAAGAAAATGCCGCGGGCATCACCGAAAATACCGCGGGCATTTCAGAAAATCTCGTGAACATTATGGAAAATGCTGCGAACATTTCGGAAAACTAAATGGGCAGCACAGAAAATGCAGTGGACATTTCAGAAAACTTAGATGGACATCACGGAAAATGCCGTGGACATTTCAGCAAACCCCGCGGCCATCACGGAAAATGCCGTGGACATTTCGGAAAATAAGATTGCCATTCTATCAATTAAGGCGTCTTTTCAAACTGTTATTTAGCACCCTGTCTATAAATTTGAATTTAGAAATTATAAATAGTTTATTTAAATTTGTCCAACCATAAGAACATGAAAGCTATATTGTTTTCAATTTATTGTATTCTGACATTGACATCTTCTGTCGCACAATCAACTTTTATTTTAAATCAGAGTACTGATCTTTATAAAAGTCCAAATTTGTCAGAAAAGGATTTTCTTAGGACCATTCCTGCCGGTAAAGAGGTAACCGTTACAAAACTGTCCAATTGCCTATGGATAACTGTGGAGTTTTCAATAAATGCTAATGAAAGCTCGATTTTAAAAGGTTATACATCTTTAAATACAAAATTAGAAAGCACAGATAAAATCTTAACTGTAGAGAAAAGCCATAGATCGCAGGAAGTAGATGAAAAAAATGATGTTGATCTAGGAGATGCTGATTCTTACTTTGATAAATTTGGCGATAATACTATATCAAAGATACACTATTCTCCTGTTCTCACTCCTCCGGGAGCCCAACCAGTGAGAAGGCCTTCTGGCGGTGGCTGTTCAGTAAGTGATAATGATGTATATAGTCCATAATATATGATCTTTGATCCAGTTAACCTTACTTATTTACAATACTTTTTACTTTATTTTTGTGTATCCTCATTTTTCTTTTTTTTAATATATTTATATTATATTCTATTTTATGGTAAGAATGAAATTGTAAAAATTAAAAAGAAACAAATCATTGAATCGGCACTTATTTTTAATTCTTTTTCGGTACTTGGATTAAGCATAGGATTAATAACTGGTCTTAGCAGGGAAACTGTGGCTGGAATTGTTGTTTCTGCCTTACTCACTTTTATGGCAGGTTTTGTTACTTATATTTTTGTTATTAAGGGCAACACCGGTGAGAATCGAAGGATTACCTTAGTAATTTTAACATCAATATCATTGTCTGTTATGATTGGAGTAGATATTGGAATTAAGCACAGGATTCTTTATGAAGATGATAATAGAGCATTGGAACTTCACAATCAAAAGGAACTAGAATATTATAAGGCTCAGTTAGAACTTGATAAAGCCAAAGAGCTAAATCCAAAATAGTATTTTACTAATCTGAAAGTTTACTGGCGGACTTCCATTTTTGTTTTGAATAATTGTCGTACGGCATTAATTCAATAGCCTTTTTAAAATTTATTGCTGCCGGCTTATATTGTTTAAGTGCCATGAATCCATCACCAAGCGAAGAGTAAACGAAGCCACAATCGGGAAAAATCTTAAGGTTTATATTAAAAACATTCATAGCAGCCTTATATTCTTTTCTTCTCAGCCAATAATATCCGATTCCTTCTATCCATGATGATATATAAAGATTATTTGAAACAATATTTTTATTCATTTCGAGCAGCAGTGAATCTGTAATCGAATTTGTTCTTATGGAGTCTTCTGCAACAGACTTCTTGTCAAGCAACTCAACCAGGTTATCGAGCACATTATTTTCCCTGCACCTGTTTCCTGCACTTTTTTCATCCTGCACAAAAACAAGATAATTTACATAACAATTTTCCGGGTATATCATTTCATCGGGGTAAAGCCCGTGCGTTTCCATTATTCTGACAACCTCGCTGACTTTGTAAGCTTTTGAATTACACCCCTGCACAAATCTCGTTTTGCGTAAGGACGAGAAAGCATCACATATAATCAGTTTACCTGCCGGCTTAAGTTTTCTTTTTATATCCTCAACCATTAAATCAGGAAATTCAAATTCATGAAAGGAATTCGTTATAATTATTTTATCAAAGGTCCCCTCAGGCAAATTTGTTTTTTTCTTTGTTCCGATCTTAATAAAAAACTTATTCGTCATAGGCTTACCACATACCTGTGTGTAATATTTGACTACCTTATCAAATTCTGTCTGGTTTAAAAACGTTCGGTTTATGTCTTCAATGTAAAATGTAATGCTATCGGTTACAACTGAAATGGCGCCATCAAGATATCCATTTCCCGCACCCACATCGGCAATTACATCACCGGCTTTGAATGCCAGCTCCCCGGTAAAATATTTTATGTCAGTTGTACATTCTTTTAAAGTATATGGGGTTCCGAATTTAAATGGCTTCTCAGGTACATTATTTCCTGCCTCCTTTGGAATTTTACATTGTATAAATAATACCGATAAGACTATAACAGGTAAATAAAAATACTTTGCAGTATATTGCATTGTATGATTTTTGTGATTGTTTGTATCTCACAAACAATTTTTGAACGAAGGTAAATTTAATTTCCTATCTCCAAAAACCATAACCAACTGCGTTGGCTGCTCCCCACCCCTCCGGGGAGGGGCCGGGTGGGGCCAAAACCCCCGCTCACGTGCACGGTTTTTTAATTAAACAAATTAATCATAACGGCTTTTACTTTTGCGAACCATTCGCGAACATGGGTTTTTATATCCTGGTAAAAGTAAACATCAGCAGCGTTGTAGCCGACCGCCTCTAACCCTGCCTTTCGCGCAATGAATATGGCCCGCTGGTTATGGAACTTTTGAGTAATGATGGTAACGGAATTGACATTGTAATTGCGGATAAAATTCTGAACGGATTGCCTCGTGTTTAATCCTTCTTTATCAATCCAGATAACAGAATCAGGCACGCCAATTTTTTTCAGCGCTTTGCTCATTGCTTTTGGTTCGTTGTAATACTTATCACTCATATTATCGCCACTGCAAATTATTTGGCTGATAAGGCCGTCCTGGAAAAGTGAATAAGCAGCGTAAATGCGATGGTCAAAGTAGGAGTTGTTCCCTCCCCCGGTAAGGTATTTGCTTGTACCGAGAATTAATCCGTATTGATTTTGAGGAATTGAATCTGTGTTGTCAAAAAGAAAACGGGAAGTAAAAATATTGACATAGAGATTACATGCCGTAATGAAAACAAGGCAGGCAATAAATATGCGCAATACATACTTGTAAGGTTTTTTCAGCCTTTTTAAAAACATGGTCATATGAGCCAGGGTCGTCCACGCTGTAAAGATGAAAATAATTATTTGAACAACCACAACAAGCCGTTGGCACATCATTTTCCTATTTTTACATGCCAATCAATAATCTATGTGGAACGATACGCCTTTTTATGTTAAAGCAACCATAAAACTTTTTCTTCTTTCACTTATCGTACTGGCCATGGTCATGGGGCGCGAGTTCTTTATCCCGTTCACCATTTCCATATTTTTTACCTTTTTATTGATGCCCATATCGCGCAAATTAATTCAGTGGAAGTTTCCGCGCACGCTTGCCATCCTTATCAGCATCTTTCTTGCCCTTGCCGTTTTCGGAGGGTTAATTTATTTTCTCTATTCACAGATCGAGAGCTTTGCAGACGATCTGCCTGAGTTAAAAAAGCAGCTTGCAAAAAAATGGGATGCTTTGCAGCAATATATCTCACGCGAATTCAATATTACCAAACGACAGCAAAGCCGCTGGCTGGATCAGAAGATTGCAGAGACCGCACAGTCAGGAGATACGTATGCAATGGGGTTTTTCAGCGCCACCGGTACATTTTTTGCAAACGTTGCGCTTATTCCCATTTACATTTTTTTCCTCACGTATTACAAGGATAAATTTAAAGAGTTCATTGTGCTCGTAAGCAAAAACAGGAACCACGAGGAAATTCTCAATATTCTCCGCAAGATTTCAACCATTTCCCAGAAATATATCAAAGGCCTGATGATAGATGTGCTCATCCTTTCCGTTTTAAATTCAACCGGCTTCCTGCTGCTCGATCTCGATCATGCTATCCTGTTCGGAGTGCTCGCTTCCATCCTGAATATTATTCCCTATGTAGGAGTGCTGATCGGAAGTATTTTGCCGATTGCCATGGCATTGCTCACCAAAGATGAAATAGGTTATGCCATCGGAGTTGCCTTAGTGTGCCAGGTGGTGCAATTCCTCGACAACAATTTTATAACGCCTTATGTGGTGGGGTCCAGCGTAAGCATCAACCCGTTCACTGCCGTAATTGTGCTCGTGATTGGAGCGCTCATCTGGGGGTTGCCGGGAATGATATTGTGCATGCCTTTAACAGGGATGCTGAAAGTGGTGTGTGATAATGTTGATTCATTGAAACCTTATGGATTCATCATTGGTGAGGAAGTGAACTTCCAGGAACAAAAAGCCAAACACGGCAGGATGTTAAAAAGGCTGAGGCCGAAAAAATAAAATATGTATAAATCAGGGATTGATTTTTATAATCTTAGTCCCTGCAATCAATTCTTTTCCCTTACGCAATTCGATAAAATAAATTCCGGGTTTTAAATTTTCTCCGAACGCTGATTCTTCTGTAACAATGCGGCTGTTAAAAACTACAGATCCTTTGAGGTCTTTCACATAAAAATTCAAGTCAGCGGATACATCTGTTTTAACAGAAATGCGGAACAACCCGCTGGAAGGGTTAGGGTAAACATTCAATGGATTACTCTGCTCAATATCTTTTTCATTCCTGCAATTGATCGTCACCGTTACAGCAGCCGATGTTTTTGAACAGCCGTTTGGGTTTGTTACAATGACCTTATAATTCCCGCCTGTTTTGGCAGTATAGTTTTGCAGTGAGGCGCCTGCAATATTGTTTCCGCCTTTTGTCCATTGGTAAGCAAGCCCTGTCCCGTTATTGGCCTGCAGGGTTACGCTGTCACCCATGCAAAAGGTGGTGGGCCCTAGCGGAGTAATGCTTGCCGCAGGCAGCGGATGGACAGTGATTGAAACAGGGGAGGAGGTTTTGCTGCAGCCGTTTGAGTTGGTAACAACTACTTTGTAAGAGGTGGAAGTGGCGGTAGGAACATAGCTCTGGTTCGTTGCACCCGGAATAATATTAGCGCCTTTTTTCCATTGATATGTTAAACCGGTTCCTGGATTAGCAGTAAGTGTAAGCGGGTTAGTGCCGGAGCAGAATGTTGTGGGGCCTGATGGGGTAATAGTTGCAGGTGGCAGCGGGTTCACTGTTACTGCAATTCCTGCCGAGGTTCTGCTGCAACCGTTGGAGTTGGTCACCTTTACTTTATAAGTTCCCGTAGTTGCCGGAACAAAATTAATATTGGTAGCGCCACTGATGTTGGTTGACCCTTTTTTCCATTGATAAGTAAGACCCGTTCCTGAATTTGCAGTCAGCGTGAGCGGGTTAGTGCCCGAACAAAACGTAGTGGGCCCGGATGGAGTTATGGTGGCAGGCGGAAGAGCATTTACAGTAACATTTATTGAATTCGAAGCTGCCGATGATCCGCAGCTATTTGTTGCAATAACGGAATAGCTTCCTGTTGAAGACGCAGAATATGTATTGCTTGTCATCCCTGTCAGTGGAACACCGTTCTTACGCCATTGATACGAATCAGGATTTCCGGATGCAGAAGAAAGGAGATTAACTGAGCTGCCGTTGCAAATGACCGTTGAAGATGTTGCGCTTATAGTGACAGCAACCTGCGGACAAATCACATCAAAGGCTGCCATCATCCCAAAACCAAAATGAGGAGTGCACTTGTAAGCATACATTCCTGTATCAGCTGGAACATAAATAAATGAAGTGTTCGCACTGTTTATTGCATGGTCCCAGGCAGAGGCACCTGCAGGAACGGAAAGTGAAGTGGTAGTGTGGCTCCCGTTTACCCACGTCCATTGAACGGTATCACCGAGGCTGATTGTAAAAGTTGAAGGACTGAAAAATGTATTTTGTACGATTACAACCTGTGTAACTGCAAGTACAGTTGAACAGGTGTATACAAACACGGCCAGGATAAATATTTTTTTCATATTATTTTTCTTTACAGCAAAAGTTAAAAAAAAAATGCGCATTGCAAAGACATAATTTTTAAATGCCATCATTTCTTTAAATAATTCACTGTGTCAGTCATCCTGTTATTGGTGATGTACAGGTATCTTTGTAAAATGAAAGAATTTCTCCGGTTAATAGCAATTGGGTTACTTTTTTTTTGTTGCGGCATCATTTCTTCTTCTGCGCAGAAGATTTTTAACGGCAGTTTTATGATGACGTTTTCCTCATCACAGCAGAATGCAAAACAGGATCCCCCTATGTTCTGGAATGTGGACAGTGGAAAGGTCATGATGGAAATACAGGATGAGATGTATAAAAAAGGAGTCAGCAAGCGTGTGCTGTTCACTCCGGCTGACAGCACCTGGACGATGATCATGCAACTCAGATCGGTAAAAGAAGCTGTGCGTGTTCATGCCAATGCCATGTTCCGTGATACAATGAAGCAGCCCGAAATAAAAACAAAATCCACTTCAGAAAAAAAGGTAATTGAAGGGTTTAACTGCAAAAAAATAATTATCGAAAATGATTCCGCCATTGATGAGGCCTGGATCACTTCAGAAATAAAGTTTAATCTTTCCAAAATATACAAGCTGCTTTGCCACTGCGGGCTGATGGGCGGGTTTGCCGAAAAAGGAAGCTGGTATTTTCAGAAAAATCCAAAAGGCATGGTGCTCGAAGTAACGTCAAAAAGAAAAGATAATGGACATTCTTATACTATGAATATTTCCCAAATCCAACCCGGCATTATCAATAAAAATCTTTTTGATCTCAAAGATTTCAAATTTTCCGACATTCCCGAAGGGCAAAATTGTGGTACGGTAGCAAAAGATAAATGAGCCTGGAACGTAGTGATTAAAAAATATTTTCGAACGGCAAACCGTAAACTTTCCCATAACTCTTTATTAACATTCACTTTATTTGAATTATCCAATTTTGGATACTGCTAAAATGCTTTATCTTTGGTTGAGAGAAACCCCGTTCCCAAATCGGCTGAAAGATTATCGTGTTTTAGAGTAATGAGAATACCTGGCGGGGTTACTAATTCGCTGCACCGGTCATAAACAAAAACATAAACAAACACTACGTTAACACTCTAAAAAATAAACTTATGGAGAAAGCATATACGTTAAAAAAGATTTACTTAATTCTTGCCATATTATTGTTTAATGCAGGAAATTTATTTGCACAAACAGCGCCCGCTGCGCAATCATTACCCTATACTCAAAATTTTACTGCGCTTGCACACAGCTCAACTGCTTATCCTGCAGGATGGCAGGGATGGGCATTGGCAGGAAGTTCAGGAACAACGTTCAGAACAACGGCTCCAACTTTGGATGCACTATTGCAAGCTTCAAGCAGCGCATCAACAACGGCAGGCGGCATTCATAATTACAATGGTAAAATAGGAATGCTTCCTTCGGGCAGTGTGGACCCGTCAATATGCCTTGCTATAAGCACAACGGGTTTATTTAATGTCCAGGTGAATTTTGACATTATGACCTTGCGTAACCCTTATGACGGCACCACCAATACACGAATTAACCAGGTTGATCTGCAATACAGGGTAGGAGTCATAACCACCGGATGGGTATCCGTATCAGGTAGTGCAAGCGGTATTTACCAGAACAATACAACACAGCAAACCGGTTCAGGTGTGACCACACCGCAAAACTCACAGGCAAAAACTTTTACCCTTCCGGCAGCATGCAATAATCAAAGCGTGGTTTACATGCGGTGGGTGCAGCGTGACGTTTCAGGAGCAGGAAGCCGCGCAAGCTTTGCTGTTGACAATATTTCTATTTGCTCGCCAACCGCCACTCCTACTATTTCAATAACAGGTCCTTCAGCATTTTGTTCAGGACAAAATGCTGAATATAATGCAACCATCACCAATGGCGGCACCACTCCTGTTTATGCGTGGAAAAAAAATGGCGGTGCGGTAGGAACTAATAGTCCAACCCTTCAGATAAGCGGTTTGGTTGCAAGTGACCAGATAAGCTGTACATTAACATCAAATGCCACATGCATAACTGCGACTTCCGTCAATTCAAATACAAAAACAATCGGGTCAGTTAATACTCCACCATCCATTACAAGTGGAATTGTTACCAATACAAGCTGCCCGGGAGTTCATAATGGCGCCATAAATATTACGGTGAGCGGAGGAACGGGTCCTTATACTATATGCTGGGATACATTAAATCTTTTGAACGGTGCCACTTTTGCTGTAACATTTGCGGCAAAAACTTCAGCCCATCCTTATTTTGGTATAGGAAGCGCTTTCGGTTATTTAATTGATGGTGTTGAAGGGAAAGCGCTTACGCTTACCAGGGGAATTAATTATTCCTTTAGTGTGAGCGCAACCGCCAGTCACCCGTTTTTTGTTTCAACAGCGGTTATCGGAGCCACCACATCAACCATAGTAACCAGCGGACAAAGCGGTGCACCTACGGGTACAGGTACCGTTAGCTTCACTCCGAATGCTTCTCATCCTTCCTTATTATATTATGCCTGCCAGTTCCACCAGTATATGGGATACAATCTCACTATTCAGAATGGCTGGTGTGTGGAAGATCCCTCCGGGTTAAAAGCAGGTATCTATACAGTGATCGTTACGGATGCTAACGGCTGTACGGCAACTGCACAATATACAGTTAACGAATTACCTTCACCTGTTAACATTTCAGGAAACGTTACAGATGCAACCTGTACTGCGCATAACGGTTCAATAGATCTGACTCCTTCAGGGGGAACAGCTCCTTATACTGTGTGCTGGGACACATCTAATACACTTAACGGATCTATGATCGCTGTCACCGCAGGTTCAATGACGCCTGCTAATCCTTATTACGGAGTAGGAGTTGGTTTAGCTTATTACCTGGATGGAGTGGAAGCTAAAGAACTAAACCTGACAAAAGGAATTACCTATGACTTTAATGTTTTTTCACCGGGACATCCCTGGCATATATCCACCGACTATATAGGCGGCAACTCATCCAATCTTGTTACTAACGGGCAAAGCGGTGCCCCGAATGATAACGGAACAGTATCATTTACTCCTAATAGTGCACACCCTTCATTGTTATACTACGATTGCGCGGTTCACATTTATATGGGAGGTAATATAAATATAGTTGACGGGTATTGCATTGAGGATCCCTCCGGTCTTGCACCCGGAGTGTATTCTGTTATTGTTACCGATGCATCAGGCTGCACCGCAACAGCAAGCTTTACTGTGGCGTCAACTCCCGGTACGGTAACCGCTAGCCTTAATTCATCTTCCGATGCTACGTGCTACGGTATTGGTGATGGAGCAATTGACGTGGAACCTTCAGGAGGCACTGCGCCTTATGTTGCTTCGGGTACAGGCCCGGTTTTCAGTGTCATTGCAGAACCACAGAATCATTCTCACCCGCAGGGATTTTTCGGATCCAATGGCTTTACAATAGACGGTGTTCAGGGTAAGGAACTTACTTTAATCAGGGGAATTACGTATGCCTTTTCCGTATTTGCACCCGGGCATTATTTCTTTATTTCAACTGATGCAATAGGAGGTCCGGCAAGTTTGCCTGCTTCAGAAGTAACCGATGGAGTAGTGGGCAGCATGATAGATATAGGAACGCTGTACTTTACGCCTAACGCTTCGCATCCTAATTTACTTTATTACCAATGCGGCTTGCACGATTATATGGGATGGAAAATAAATATAGTTGATCAATTAACGGATGGTGACCTGGATGATTGTATGGCCGGAGATTACAGCCTTACTATCACTGATGTCAATGGCTGTTCAAGCCCATCAACCATTGATGTTACTATAGCTGAACCACCGGCAAATACATTTTATTATGATGGTGATGCCGATAACTATGGAGATGATGCTGAATCAGCGCCCGGCTGCGATGCTCCCTTAGGTTTTGTTGCCACCGGAGGTGATTGCGATGATTCAGATCCGGCCAGAAATCCGGGTGCAACGGAAATTTGCGGCAATTCTACAGATGAGAATTGTGATGGTATTGATCCTCCTGCACCCACAGCAACAATCAGCGGAAGTGATGTAATTTGTCTCGGGCAATCCACTTCGGTACACCTCGTGTTTACGGGTACCGGGCCATGGGATTATACTATTTCTGACGGCTCTCAAATCATAAACGGTACATCAACTGTAAGCCCTGACGATGTAAACATTACTCCTTTAACAGCAGGAAATCATGTTTATTCGATCACTGCATTTAACGATATAAATTGCAGCGATATCGGTTCAGGTTCTGCTGCCATTGATGTAAATGATGTTCCTCCTTCGTCAACTATTTCCTCTGTTACAGGAGTAACAAACGGAGCATGCAGCGGGCAGGTATTCCTGATGACAGCAAATCCTGCTGCAGGACCCGGTATTACGTATTCATGGAATACCGGCACCAATTCTTCCGTGGTGCTTTTCAGTGATAACATAGGCGGACCATTTACTCCGGGACCGTTTTCGACAACAGCTAATACGGTATATGCACAATTCGGAGCATTAGCCGGTTCATCGGGATATAATATCTGCGCACAGGCAGTTAACGGCTGCGGCAGCTCAAATAATAAATGCTCATGGATAAGAGGGACTGTAAGCGTTCCCGGAACCATTACTCCTGCATCAGGTTCAGTGGCCTGCCCCAATGATGTCAAAAACTACTCGTGTGGTGCATCAGGCGGAGCGGCTACTTATAGCTGGACATTGGGCGGATCAGCAGCTCCCATCACAAGTGGGCAGGGGACGCAAAATGTACAGGTTACTTTTCCACCTGCGTTTACTTCAGCCCAGCTATGCGTTACAGCAGCTCTTGCCTGCGGAGGTTCATCTACCAGTGCACCGAGGTGCATGACGATTTCTAAAAACCCGGTTGTTCCGGGACCAATGACAGGCCCTTCGAAAATATGCCCGGGAGCAACAGGAGTAGTTTATTCAATTACAACGGTAACCGGTGCATCAGGATATAACTGGACTTCTCCTGCAGGAACTACCATTGCCAGCGGACAGAATACAACTTCAATCACTGTGGATTTTCCAAATCCTTATACCGGTGCCCCACCGGTTTGTGTTTCTGCTCTCAGTGCATGCGGGACAAGCGTGGCACGATGCAAGACAGTCGGCAGCAATATTCCCGGACAGCCGAATGCTATTTCCGGTCCCACTACTAATACTTGTAACTCAACCGTTCAGTATTCGATCAGTAATGTTGCGGGAGCCAATAGTTTTACATGGACAAACCCTTCCGGAACAACTATAAGCAGCGGGCAAGGCACTACGTCCATTTTATTAAATGTCTCACCCTCATTTACCAGCGGATTCCTGACCGTTGTTGCAAATACAATACTTTGTTCACCGGGCAGCAGCCCGCCCAGGACAATTACTATTATCGGCAAGCCTAACACCCCGGGAACCATTACTGCGAATCCTCTTACGTGGTGCAATGGCGGGTTGGTAAATTTCAGTATTTCCCCTGTTACACCTCTGCCAATTTATAACTGGATTGTCACCAACGGTTCAATTACTGCAGGACAGACCACTAATAATATTGATGTTACCTGGGGTTCCGGATTCGGAACCGTTATAGTAAGTGCAAGTAATGGCTGCGGAACAAGCGGGACCCGTTCACAAAATTTCACTGCAACTTCCTGTCGTGAAGCTCAGTCGGGCATTGGAAACTCAGGTGATAATTTTTCTGTATATCCCAACCCCGCACATGATTTATTAACGGTGGAGATAAATGCTGAAGAAGGTGAACTGTATAGTTTCATTTTGTCAGATGTTACAGGAAGAGTGATCACATCCGTAAACAGGAAAGGATATCCGGGATACAATAATTTTGAAATAGACCTGAGCTTATTTGCAAAAGGTGTTTATACATTGGAATTACAGACGGAAAAATTCAGCCGGAAGGTAAAGGTCCTGGTGGAGTAAAATAACTGCAATTAAATCAAAAGCCCTTACGAAAAAGTGAGGGCTTTTGATTTTTTGTAATAGTAATAGAAGTTTTGCTTATCATATTATTTATATTGTGATCAGCAGGTTATTGAATCGCAAAATGCGCTTCAACTTCATAGCGGTATTTTATTTTTTTAAAACTAACTCCCTCGTTTGCGCTTGCGCCCATTTTACCTGCACTGTTTGACATCTCCATTTCCGCATAAGCCATCCTGTAAACAGGACCGCTATTCTGTTCGATTTCTTTCACAAATAAAACACCGCCTGTTTTTTCGCCAATACCTTCCAGTAAATATTGCGCCTTTGATTTTGCATTTTGCAAGGCCTGTATTTTTAATTGCTTCCGGTAGTCTGTTTCTTTAGAGCTGGAAGTTTTACTTACGTACACATTTTGTGTCGCATTATCGTCCAGCATATTTACCAGTTTATCCACTTCGCCAGGGGAAGTGAACTTTATTGTATAGGTTGTAGATTGCAGAAGGTCAGGTTGCGTTTTCTTTTTCTTTTTCTGCCACCAGGGAGTCTGGTCAAACCCGCTCATATTCTGTACCTCGATACGGTCCTTTGAAATGCCTGCCTGGTCACATTTAGCAAGAAAGTTTTTAGAAATTTCATCAATGTCAGCTTTCACATTTTTGTTGCTGTAATATTCCTGCAGGGTAATGCTGATGTAGATTTCATCGGGAACCACTTCCAATTCAGCGCTCCCGGTTACTTCAATTTTTTTTACTTTGTCCTGGAGAGTGATCGTTTGCTGGGCAACGCTGCAATAACTGAAAGGTATCGTCAGCAATAAAATTATCATCGGCTTTTTCATCATAATTATTTATTTGAATTTCTGCAAAAATAAGAAATGCTTTCCCGAAGATTTTTTTATACGAATGTCCGGAAGGGATAAAGCTGTTTTCGGCTATGACTTTATTTTTGTCCTCAACAAAGTTTCCATTTTCAGGATTCTGAAGAAAAGGCTTTACGAAAGCGGCTCTGGCTTGGGAGCACCACCTGCAGGGTGAAGCTTATCCTCCGGCAACGGAATAAATTCTTTGTTGTCGGCCGGGGGCAGTATGATGCGTCCCTGTTTCCAGTCTTCTTTAGCCTGTTCAATGCGTTCCTTGCGGGAGGAAACAAAATTCCACCAGATGTGTCTTTCGCCCAGCGGCTCGCCTCCCAAAAGCATGAGGGTGGTGTTTTCTTTTGCAGTGATTAACGGGTCATCACTTTTATTGAACACCAGCATTTGTCCTGCATGATACACAGTTCCCGATAGTTCAACACTTCCTTTTACAATGTAAAAACCCCGTTCCGTATGTTCTTGCGGAAGCCCGAAAGCGGCACCCTGCTGAAGAGTTACATGCAGGTAAAACAGGGGAGAGTTTGTTTTTACATCGTTGGCAAGCCCGTAGGCGTTACCTGCAATGAGCCGCATCCATACACCTTTGTCAGTAAAGACAGGTAACTGGTCCGGTTTGTAATTATTAAAAGAAGGAGCCTCGTCTTCGTCCTTTTCAGGAAGCGCCACCCAGGTTTGTATCATTTCCATATTTCCGCCTGCCAGCGAAGCAGGATCTTCAAACCTTTCAGAGTGAGCAATGCCGCTGCCTGCAGTCATCCAGTTTACTTCACCGGGGCGTATCACCTGCTCCACACCCAAACTATCGCGGTGCGTTACCTGCCCGCCAAAAAGGTAGCTCACTGTTGAAAGCCCGATGTGTGGATGCGGCAGCACATCCAGCGTTGACGGCACCGCTGGTACATCCGTTATCGGCCCGGCATGATCCATAAAAATAAACGGGCCCACCATTCGCTTCAACCGGAAAGGAAGAATGCGTTTCACTTTCATGGATTTGCTGATGGCGGCATTGCGGGCTTCAATAACGATGTCGGGCATGATGTACTATTTTTTAAATTACTCCACCAAAAATATTTCCCTTTTTCCTCCTTCAAGCAACTCAATGTAGCCTTTCATTATTTCTTCAAGGGCAGGATTGGGAGCATAATTCCGGAGACTGCCGATAAAACCTCCTATATCATCTACTTCAAACTGTACTACTACAGTCCAGTAATCAGTTGCAATATCCGTCAGGATCCTGTGATTTTTGCCCCCTTCTTTTTCAAAGTGAGGAGCTGCAAGTTTAAATTTCTTTACCAGCTCTTTTGCTTTGCCGGGTTTTGCGTTAAATACTTCGCGAATGAGATACATAATTTTTTAATGTTTAGATTTTAACTATAAATAAAAATAACCTGTAACTCAAAATTAAAAAAAATATATAAAATCAATCGGCCAGCTTTTCTCTGAATTACGTAATTTCGTTTTCTAATTTAATTCACCATGAAAAAACTTGTTGCCGTTGTGCTTTTATTTCAATCGTTAATTTCATCCGGGCAGGATACTTTTTCTATTTGTGCGGTCGATACAATAACGGGTGAAGTTGGCAGTGCGGGCGCCTCATGCATTGATGGAACCCAGATTCCGGGAGGAGTTGTTATTATTTCAGATGTCCACCCGGGAGTGGGGGTCATTCATACCCAGGCGTTATGGCTTACGGCCAACCAGAACTATGCCCGAAGTCTTATGAACCTCGGGCTTTCTCCGCAGCAAATTATTGATTCAGTTGTCGCACACGATGCACAAATCAATCCTACTGTAAGACAATACGGAATTACCGATCTGTATAACGGTTCAGCAAGGGTAGCTGCTTACACAGGTGTTAACTGTATGAACTATAAGAACCATATTACCGGCCCCAACTATTCTATACAGGGGAATATTTTGCTGGGACAGCAAATTCTCGATTCAATGGAAGCACGGTTTCTCAACACTACGGGTGATCTTGCATGCAAGCTGATGGCTGCTTTGCAGGGTGCAAAAGTACCGGGAGCAGATACACGCTGTCTTCTCTCCGGCAATTCTTCCAAGTCTTCGTTTCTTCGGATTGCATGCCCGGCTGATGCATCTCCTAATTATACCTTGAACCTAATTGTTCCGCAGGGGCCGGCAGGTTTTGAACCGATTGATTCTCTCCAGGTATTATTTGACAATGTTCATAATTGCAATACACCAATTAGTTGTACAACCGGAATGGAGTCTGTTGGAGATGTAAAAGAATTTTCTGTGGTTGTCGTTCCAAATCCTTATAAAGAGTCAACTGTCATACGTGTTATCTCCCGAAAGAAGGATTCATTTTCATTACAGATTTTTTCCAATCATGGCCTCTGTGTTTTTAAAGAAGATGCTTCTCCGAAAACAGAATGGAAAATTGATCACGGAATGCTTCCTCCCGGAATCTATTTTTATAATGTTATTTCAGGAAAAGGAAAAATAGTTTCCGGAAAGCTAATCGTGATGTAACTCTCTTTTAAAAAATCTAAAGCGCAGAAATGTAAAAAAGCGCAGCATTGTGCCGCGCTTTAAACAGTTTAACCTTTCAAAAAATATTTTATTGTTTAGTTAGTTTGGTTATTGTTTTATCTCCATCAAGAATACATTCTAAAAAGTAGATGCCGTTCTCAAATTTGCTCATATCAATTGTTTTGCGATAAAATGGACTGAGATTATTTTCGGTATGTGAATACATGAGCTTACCTGTTGCATCAATAATATTTATTTCTGCTTTATGAGCGTTACCAGTTTCCAGGTTAATGCTTACATTATCACTGATGGGATTGGGGTAAAATGTTATAGAATTACCTGCAGTATTTGCAGTTTCAATTCCTGTTGTTGTTATAACTGAAAATCCTCCAGTAGAGCCATAACCAGTGGCAAAATTAAAATCAAATAAGCTGGTCAGAGTTGAGGTAATAATATCATAACTGTACATATTTCCGGAGCCGGTAGCACCACCCGATTGGGTAGATCCATATAATAAACCATTACTGCCCTGCCGGAGTTCTCCACTTGGGGATGCTCCATTTGCGAGATTGAAATCAACCAGCTTAACGAAAGCATTGTTTGCAGGATTAAAGCTGAAGAGTGCCCCATAATTACCTGAACCTCCTGATGAAGCGGTACCATACAGCAAACCATTATTAGCTTCAAATAAACTGCCCAAAGGAGTTGACCCGTTGGAGACGCTGAAACTAAAAAGAGAGGAATACATAAGAGTTACCGGATCAAAGCTGAAAATAACACCATTACCGTTTGTGCCTCCATTCGCTGCAAGGCCATAAAACTTTCCATTACTTAAACGAATTAAGCTGCCCTGGGGATTAGAGCCGGAAGGGAGATCAAAATCATACAGATCAGTATAGGTATCTGTGCTGATGTCATAACTGTATAAAACGCCATCCATGTTTACTCCACCGGATGTTGTTAATCCATACAGAACATCATTAATCAAAATCGGGCTGCCATAAGGCATTGATCCCGTTGCACCATCCAAATCAAATTCGTCAGTATATATATTTGTGACAGGGTCAAGGCTATAAATAACTCCGCTAAAACTCAAACCTCCGAAAGAAGCCGCACCGTATAATTTACCATTTGAAGCTTCCACTAACCCGCTCATGGGAAAGTCACCATGTGTGATGTCAAAATCATAAACATCCGTATACGTATTTGTGGAAGGATCAAACCTGAAAATGGTACAGCTTGCAAAACTGCCTCCATTGAAACATGTTCCATAAAGCTTACCGTTGCCGGCCTGCATCAGGCTGCCATAAGGTGTATAACCTGCGGGTGACTGAAAATTGTGTACGACATTGAAGCCTGTACCATTATTGTTGATCGTAAAGATGGTACCCCCGCTATACTGACCTCCATAAGGAGTTAATCCCCAAAACACCTGGTTTTGCGTCTTTGCTGTTTCGCCAATAGCAAATATGCAGAGACAAATAAGTAGAATTTTTTTCATCGGATTTGTTTTTAAGTTATGATATAAGGTTGCTTGTATTGTAAAGATACAGTATACAGCTTAAAAGTTGCACGGGTTGAAAAGTATTTCTTTATCCTGTTAAACTTGTATAAACAGCCTTTTGAAATAAACCATGTATTGTTTTTAAAAAAAGGAATTTATTTTATTAAATTAAAGTATGGCGTTTCGGGATTTGTTAAAAAGTTTACGGTAATGTGAATTTTGTAAAATTTAATCTTTTAACAACCTGCATCTTTCAAAAACCTTTCTATCTTTACATCACTAATCAAACTCAAATCTCTTAAAAACCCTCCTGAATCCAATGGGGTAACTCATAAAAAATATTATTTTCTTCTTTTCCTCTTCCTGCTTTTCACAGCACAGGTTTGTTCTGGACAAAATCTTGTGCCTAATCCGAGTTTTGAAATTCATGATACTTGCCCGTATAATACCTCACAAGTCCAATTTGCAATGGAATGGAGCAGTTATGGCAATACTTCTGATTACTTTAATGTTTGTGCTACTTATCCGGGTGTAACCGTTCCTTCAAATGGTTTAGGTTATCAACAGCCAGCTGACGGGCAGGCATATTGCGGTTTATTTTGTTTTTACGCGAATAATTATCGAGAATTCATAGGAACTACCCTTGATAGTGCATTGGAAATAGGACAGCGCTATTTTGTTTCAGCGAAATTTAGTTTAGCTGATGGAAGTAGTTTTTGCAATGCAGTAAATAAATTATGCATTCGTTTTTCTGTTGATAGCTTTTCAGCAACTTCCTCTGCACCGGTTGACAATTTTGCACAGATAATAAGTGGTATGTTAATAACAGATACAGCAGGATGGTATTTATTAAAGGGAAGTTTTATTGCTGATACCGCATATAATCATATTATTATAGGTAATTTTTTTGATAACCAACAAACTGACACTTTAAACCTCAACGGAAATTCTACAAGTTATTATTTTGTTGATGCTATTTGCGTTTCAAGAGATTCATCTACTTGTTATGGAACTGTTGGAATAAGTCAAATCAGTAGGGTTGATCCGGAAATAAGACTTATTCAACAAAATGATAAAATAATCTTAATTAATGAATCGGGGACACCACTTGATGCCTTTGTGAAAATTAATAATTTATTAGGAGAAAATATTCTAAATAAAGAAATAAAAATTTTGGATTATGAAATAATTCCCTTCAATAAATTACAATCTTCCATTTATTTTATTTCAATTTTAATTAATAATAAAATTCAAACATTTAAATTATTCAAACAATGAAAAAAATTAACTTAACTTTAAAATGGGTAATGCTGTTTCTTACAGTATTATTTAATCATGAATTTGTGTTTGCGCAAGCTACCACGGCTACCCCATTTAATATATGGGTCGGTGGCGAATATTTAGGTTGGTCAAATCCTGGTTTTGATTTAAATTTTACCATGACAGGCACACAATATATGCAATTAAATAATACAGCCAGCCCGGGACACGTTGGCATTGGCCTCGGTTTTTCACCTGGCAATGATGTATTTGATATACTGCCCGATGCAACATTTCCGAGAACAGGATATGGAATAAATAATCAAACCGTATTGCATAATTATGGAAGCAACAACATTTGTGTAGGTGTCGGGGCTGGGCAATCATTAACATCCGCAAGCCTGAATGTTCTTATAGGATCTCAGGCCGGTGCATTGCTGACTAACACAGGCGCCAATGTATTCGTGGGTTTTAAAGCTGGCGCTGCTGCTGTATCCTCAGTTAGCGCTAATGTATTTGTTGGTTATGAAGCCGGGGCTGCATTGACTTCGGGAGGAGACAATACCTTTTTAGGTTTACAGGCAGGAGGTGCTGCAACAGGAGGCAGCCACAATACTTTTTTAGGTGATATTGCCGGCTTCAAGAATACAACCGGGGATGAGAATACAATAGTAGGTGCGCATGCAGGCGTGGATAACAACACAGGCAATTACGTAACTTCTTTGGGTTTTGAAGCGGGCATGGTCAATCTAGCCGATGGTAATACATTTGCAGGGCACTATTCCGGGACAAATTCTACAAACGGTATAAATAATTCATTTTTCGGTCGTAATTCAGGGATAAATAATATTACAGGAAATGATAATACCTACCTTGGTTATAATTCAGGTTGTGATGCTTCTCAATCCGGGCTTCACAATTCTGCAACCGTGGGTGCCAATACCATTGTTATGAATGACGACAATATGATCCTTGGAGATAACAATGTAAATGTGGGTATCGGTTTATCAGGTGATGCAAACGGAGCACTCTATAAACTTAATGTAGTTGGTACAGGAATGTTCTCCGACATTTCTGGTATCATTCCTACAGCAAATCCCTGCACCAATTTCAGCCTTGGCGTGAAATCATTTAATACAGGTTGTGCAACTGATAACATGGGATATGGCGGGCTGGCAATTTTTTCTGATGAAGGCGCTAACGCTGACCGTTTACATATTTATGCGGATAATAGCGGAACGACACATTTCATGAGTAATGCCAATAATACATCTTTTTATGACAGATATTATTTAGATTCACATTTGGGATTCTATACTCCTCACGGAACTACTGTTATAAAAGACGATTTTCCGGTTAACCCCATGATACCTGCCAACGACTCAAAACTATATGTTGAATCGCAGTTTGATGGCACCCATCAGTATTACGGCAAGCATATTAATGCCATTCACGGCAATAATAACCTGGATGAAACGCAACCGCTGTGCAATCTTTCAGGTTGGGAAACAGTGGGGGTCCGCGGTGATTGTTACCGTATCCGTCAAAGAGATAATGTGAGCAACACGGGAGGGTACTTTTGGGCAGAAGGTGCAACTGCTGTTAACAGGGGCGTCAAAGCAATAGCAACCGGCATTAATGGAGCAACTAACAATACAGGAGTTGAGGCTTGGGTTTCAGCCGACCCTTATGGGACTATACCGAGTACGGCAACAGGAACGGTAAGGTTTAATACCGGAGTATTGGCACATGTACTATATAACAATGCAAACGGAATAAATTGGGGAGGCTTTTTTGAGGCGGAAGGCGGATTTTCCAATCATGGAGTGGATGGTTTTGTCAATAATGCGGCTCAGTATAACTATGGGGGAGTTTTTCAGGCATACAATGGAATAAAAGATAATGTCGGGGTTAAGGGTGTTGCCCAGGGTGGAGGAGGAAATAACTTTGCTATATGGGGAGTATCTACCGGGAATAATTGTACAATTCCAGGAATTCCATGCGCTCCTGTTCCTTGTATTAACGCTGGTGTATGCACGCAGGTTGCCGGATATTTCAATGGACAAGTGTATGCTTCCGGAGGCTACTGGACTTTATCTGATGCGTCATTAAAAAATAACCTTACAGTATTGCCTGTGCCTGATGCTAATGTAATAAATTCAATTAATGCTTATTCTTATGAATTTGACATTGCTTCATATCCGACAATGGGTATGCAGGCAGGAACGCATTATGGATTCAGCGCTGCAGAAGTAGGAGCTAACTTTCCAAATATGGTAACCCAATTTCAACAACCTGCTGAATATGATTCATCAGGGACCATTACTAAAGATGCAGTTGACTATTTAGCGGTTAACTATACAGAATTTATTCCCATGTTATGGGCGGGGTATAAAGGACTTCAGCAACAAGTTGATTCCATGAAACAGGTAATGACTGCATGCTGCAATGTTTCTCCCCGAACTACTGGTTCAAACGAATTTCCAATTACGCAAACAATAGACCTTGCATCATCTGCTCCTATCCTTTATCAAAACCAACCGAACCCTTTTAATGGCAGTACCGTGATTCGTTATTTCATTCCCGAAAATGCAGTTAGCCCTAAAATAATATTTGAAGATGAAACAGGAAGGGTTATAAATGAAACAGCAATAATCGAGAAAGGACAAAACTCTATACAGGTAAATTCTCAATTGCTCAACAGCGGGGTATATACATACAGTTTACAGATAGCAGGTAAAATAGTGGATTCTAAAAAGATGTTAAAGACTAAGTGAGTAACACTTAGTTTGAAATCTGTTTCAGGCAGATTGAAAGCCAGGTAAAGTTATCCAATTTGTAAATCAGCATTCACATAAAATCAGGTAAAGAAGTCCGGGTTAGCCGGACTTCTTTTTGTTATATATATTCTCCCATTAACACCACCCTGTTAAAAACTTTTGCTGCTTACATTTGACACACGTTACATAACGGTTATAATTTTGACCCGTTATTTTTAATCTCACCTTAAGAATAATCTTTATACCCTATAAAGTAAACAACAGCGGTGTGCATTGACTTCCCTGTCATGCAGGGGATAAATGGTGTTTTTTGTGCGGTATCTAACTATGCTGTTGTATGAACATAAAAACTAAAAACGAAACCGTTGAAATCAAAGTCACGGGCATGCCCGTGCGTGAATACCTGCCCGTAAGGGTAACTGTGCAAGCGGGTCAAAGGCGCTGACAGCAGGAGCAGCCTGCATTGTATGCCAGCGAGGCGCGCATGCTTGTAAGCTGGCTGCGCAAGCTGGCGCGGAAAAGCTTCCCTTATTCTGATGACATGAAGTTCAGCAGGCCCGAATTGCATGTGAGGGGTGAGGTATGCAGGGATAAAACCATCCGGCTCACGCTGCGACTGGGCGGTGGCTTTAAACCGCCATTTAAAAAAGACAGCTATTACTATATAAACTGCAGGCTCACCGCTCAACAGGTCAGGCAGCTTGCTTTCGATTTTAAATCGGAAATTCCCGCAATTGATGTACAGTCCTTCCACCAGCGTATTGAAATGAGCCGCGAAGAGCTGAACAGCTTTATACAGCATAACGCTTCCACGGATATGGAACGGTTTGGCCCCACCGGGAAAAAGCAGGGAAGGATAAAGATTCACACCATTATGCCATCCCTTGCCGAACATACAATTTCCATAACCGTTTCACATACACTTCTGCCTGGCGCAGGGAATGACCCTATCGCATTCTGGGCGCCTTTTAAAGAGCGTTATCTCAGCGCACATCCCGGCAACACGCGCTGCCCGCAGATCAGGTGGTATGAAGCCGTTCTTAAAATTAATTTAGGCCGGCTTCTTGCTGACACGCTTACAGATCATTTTAAAAAAGCATTCTTCGACATTGACAGCCGATATAAAACCTCACCCCGGCCCTCTCCAAAGGAGAGGGAGGAGCTTTGCCCGGAGTATAAGCCGGGCAGGATTGATGAATCGTTTATCGAGTTTTACGAGGACGATTTTTACAAAACCGATGCCGACCGGCTGGTCAGCTGCGCATATATACATTTTACCCTCGACCGCATCAGCTATAACCCAACCATACTTACGCTTTCTGTATTGCCGCTGGAAGAGTTTATGAGCCTGTTTGACAACAGGTTTGAAAAGGCGTATGCTTTTTTTAAGAAAAATATCCCGGCAGCGTTCATGCAGGCCGTGCAGTGCAGCGTTGCAGCAGGGTGCGAAGAGATGTATAAAAATCTTGAACTGTCATTTAAGGTATTGATGGGGGAAGGGTTCAGGATGAAGACGGAGAGCAGAAGGCGCAAGGCGGAAGTTTAAAGTTTAAAGTTAAAAGTCAGAAGTCAGAAGTCAAAAGTCAAAAGTCAAAAGTCGGAAAAGATACATGGTTGTGTGCCGGATTAAATACAGTTGTGTGCTTAATCATGGATAATCGTGCGCTCAATTAAACACAGTTATGTGATCAGGTAAACATTGTTTTGCACTCAGCTTAACATAATTATGTGCTCAATCAGGCTTAGTTGTGTTCCCTGCCGGATATAGTTGTCTATTCAATTAAACACAGTTTTATGCTAAAGTAAATACAGTTGTGTGGTCAGGTAAACGTAATTGTTCGTTCAATTAAAGATTGTTGTGTGCTCAAATAGATATAGTTGTCCACCCAAGTAAACATGGTTGTCTGTCCGATTAAACATAGTTGTGTACTCAAGTAAACCTGGTTGTGCGGTCAACTAAACACAGTTGTGCCGACAATTAAACATGGTTGAATGTTTAAAGTAATACTTGAAGGTAGGGAATAGCGCAGAAATGGTAGGGATAATTTTTATATTTGGAGGAAAATGAATACTTTAGCTTTTGCTGAGGTAGGGATATTTTATTGTTATCCGCAATTATTTCGCTCCGATTGAACATTGTGCTAACATCAAACAGACTCTCCGAACGAACTAAAGTGCGACCTCTAACCATTCTACTTTCAATCATTGTGTATAACAGTAGTTACGGACAAACATTAGATTCCACTTTGCTTGAGCATAAGAAATTTGTTTACTCAATTAGTGATAATTGTTTTGATTCTCTTGAATGGTTTGAATTGAAACTACCTAACAAAACAGTTGAGGAAAAAATTAATGTGGTGATTAAAGAGGCAATGCTTTCAAAGCAACTCGATACAGCAGCACTTCAAGAAATTTGCGATGACGCAGACTTACCAGATAATGAGAAATTACATAAATATTTTGATGTTGCTTTTGGAATATTTTATACACAAAATCAAATTTTCAGTTGTATAATTAGAACTGATGAATATTTTGGGGGCGGTTCACATCCACACCAAGACTTTATTTATTTTAATTTTGACTTAACAAATGGAAAGCAATTTAATTTTCACGATTTAATGTTAAATGATAGTGTAACAACTATTGACAGTTTAATTATTCAAAAATTAAAGCAAGAAGAATCTTTGCGTCATGTTGACGAAGGTTATTTTGATGCATTCAGAAACCAATTACAAGAAGTTCGTTTTTGGATTGATGGATTAGGGATAACTTTAAGATTTGAAGGAAAGGGAAATGAATTGTATGACCAACGTTGGTCATTCAGCGAACTCAAACGATTTATAAAAAAGGACGGAGCAATGAAGAAAGTGTATGAGAAAACAAACTGATGTGTTTCATAACGAGAGTATAACTACGGATAACAGCAAGATTAAAAGAAATAAAAAAAAGAAGGGCTTTGAGAGGTAAACAAAGAGTTGAGCTTCTAACAAACAGTGCAGGTAAACGAACAGTAGTGCTACTAAACCCTTCTTTTTTTTACTTCTTTAATCCCTTCTTCGTTATCCGCAACTCTTTTCGCTCCGATTAAACTGTATCGCTTAACGAAACTGACAAGCCCTGACAAAAAAAACCAACCAAACCAGACACCGCTTTGACCAGACAAGCCAACACTTTGTATTTTTATTTTTTTGCCACCGCACGAAAAAAAATTGAAGTTTTATTGCCACCCACATTGCACACATTTGCCTTTGCCTGCACCGCACGAAGCCAACTCAAAGGCAAAGTCAAAAGAGTGCAATCGCCAACGCTTTATTAACGCATCAAGATTCAGTGAACACTTTCATTAAATGATACCTTTGAAGAAAGAAACACAATGGAGTTTTTTACACAATGAAAAAGAAACGAATTACATCAACCGACTTTTCAAAAAAGGAACGAGACATTTGGAAAAACCTTGAAGTCAACTTAGATTCATTCAGTAATCGTTGGGAAGAACTTTATCAGGAAGATTTCTTAAAAGAACTAAGTAATCTTTCAAACGACTTTTTAAAAGAAGTGCTAACGCACTTCTCAATTCCGTTTGCAGAATCTGACAACATTAGGAAAAAATTAACCGAGAACCGCAGAGCATCCATCCTTTTGTATTGCGTAATTGATTTTGCTTTAAAGAATCCAAAAATCATTTGTGAAATTTTTTCTATCACATATTCAAAGAAAATTGACACAAGCATTGTAATAGAAAAAATTTTCGCACAGTTTAAAAACGAAAGGTTAACTGACCTGTTCATTTTTATGTTGCACAGGCGAATGGGAAAAGGAAGATTCCAGTATTCTTTTCTCCAACAAATACAAGCAACCGACTACGAGAGCATTACTCATTTCATGCCTCATCTTGCAACCATGCTCAAACAAAGGGAAAAGGACAACAAGCAATATCATTTTCGGTTTGGCTACAAAAGCAAACCTGGTCATTGGATTTTTCTTTTACTCAAAGAAACAAATGACAAAGTGCATATTGCAATTCCAAACAACATAAGTATGGTGAAAGGAGTTTACAAACTCATTACAGTAAAACCTGCTGATAACACCATTGAAATAAACACCACTTCCAGAGATGAAGCACAGAGCATCAGGAACTATTTTAACAAAAAACTAAAGAACCCCTATACTTTCAGACGAGAAGAAAAATCTTATGAGCCAAAAGAGTTTTTCAAAAAGGTTTTGGCTGACTCAACAACAACCGATACGCTCAAATTAATCCGTGTTGATTTTAAGGACAGCAATATTGCAGCAGGTATCAATGTAAAAAACAATGAGGAAAGGAATGACATTATTGCTGGGTTAAAAATTCTTCAGAAAGCAAAAATCTTAAAGCTGAAAGATTTCTCTGAGTTCGCTTCAATGACCTTTAAGTATAAGGGATTGAATGTTCCCGTTCAGGTAAACGAAACGGCTTGGGGAGTTCACCGCTTAAATCTTGTTGACAGAAGAATTTCTCAGTTAGATGTTGAAAGTTTCAAAACAGATTTTCAGGCAAAGTTTGGAGTAGAGTTAGATAAATGGTTAAAGCGTTCTGATGAACAACTGAATAAGAGTTTTGTGATTTCAAAAATTCTTGACAAGAAAACCGTTCCTGTAAACAGTATCACTACTGATATTGAGCAAACACTTTTTCAGTTGATGCAGGATGATATTCTTTCTAAAGTTCAACATCAAGCGAAAAGAATTTGTGAAAATCCAACATGTAGAACAAGGACTTGGGAAAAGTATATGTGTCCGAGGTGTGGCAGAGCATTGAGAATTGATGGCGACTTTGTAGAAGTTAAAACCAATAGGAAAGGAATTTACAATTTCGTTTGCAAGGCGATGAATAAAATTCCCAATTTCAAGGTTACAAAAGACATCATACAAATTGCACGGAAGAAATTCAATGTCATTGAGATTATGAATAAGGAAGGTGAGGCATTGACTGTTTTCATTTCACCCTCAATAGTGCCTGATGAAATAATAAATCATTATCACAGCAACGGACTACCTTTAGAGATAATTCTTACTCATTACAAGGATGCTATTCGTCACAGTATTTCAGAAAAGAATTTTGAATGTTCCGGTTTGGTTGAGTTCTACATGAATGCTTCCGATACAAGCAAACTTTCAAAGCATTTTAAAAATGCAATCAACTATCAAAAACTAAAATGGAAAGAGAAACTAATAGAGAAAGGATTCAACTCCTTCACTTCTGCCTCAAATAAAGCAGAAGATTATGCTGCACAGAATTTTGAAACTGATATTTTCAATATGCTTCACGAAATCTTCTATGTTGCTTATAAATTAGGAGGAAGTTTTACGGGAGTAAAAGCACCCGATGGTGTGTTATCAGTAAGAAATTACTCAAAGCCACTGAAAAAATTCTGCCTCTCATGGGATTGCAAATACAGCACACAGTCGGGAGGATATAAACTTGCTGATTCTCCCAAGAAACATAGGCATTACATCAAAGCATTAACCGAAAATGGCAAAGTAAAATTTTATGGTGGTTTAAAAGTTCATGCAATCATTTCTCAGAATATGAACTTTAAGAAATACAAATCCTTTCACAAAAAATTGGTTGCAAAATTTTCATGGAAAGGAAAAGTAGTTTTCATTGATGAAAAAATTCTTTTACCACTTTATTACTTCTATAGAGAGAACAGTCAGCAGATTCTTTCTAAGCCGCAACTTTTCTATTCTTCACTCCATCGTTTGCTTTTGAACATCCATAAAAAGGATTTGAAGCCGTATCCTATTATCACAGAAGTAAGGATGAAATCTTTCTATAAAGAAGTTGACGGCAAGTTCAAAAAACAGCATATCAATTTGGTTTTTCAAAGACCTGATTTTGATTAAAAGCATTTGACTTTATCAACCGAATAGTTCACAACTTCCATTTGAACCTCTCTTAATTTCCTTACCTTTGAAAAAATATTTTGGACTTGACTACTCAGCATAAAATCATAAACGGAGACAGCAGATTCATGGCTGAATTGCCTGACAATTCAGTGCATCTTGCTTTGACTTCTCCACCCTATTGGCAACTCAAGGACTACGGCTCTGACAATCAGATTGGCTTTCACGAAAGCTACGAGAGTTACATCAACAATCTGAATTTGGTTTGGAAAGAGTGCTACCGCACTCTTCACAACGGTTGCAGGTTGTGCGTGAACATTGGCGACCAATTCGCAAGAGCAGTTTATTACGGACGATACAAAGTGATTCCGATTCGTGAGGAGATAATCAAGTTTTGTGAGAACATTGGCTTTGATTACATGGGTGCAATCATTTGGCAGAAAGTTACGACCAGCAACACAACAGGCGGTGGAGTGCAGATGGGTTCATATCCGTATCCGAGAAACGGAATTCTCAAGCTTGACTACGAATTTATTTTGGTTTTCAAAAAACTTGGTGATGCACCAAAGCCAACAAAAGAAAACAAAGAACTTTCTAAAATGACTGCCGGAGAATGGAACACATTTTTTGCAGGGCATTGGAATTTTGCAGGAGCAAGGCAAGACAACCATATTGCAATGTTCCCAGAGGAATTGCCAAAGCGTTTAATCAAAATGTTTGCGTTTGTTGGCGACACAGTGCTTGACCCATTTGCAGGAAGCGGAACAACAAATCTTGCTGCAAAAAATTTAGAAAGAAATTCTGTTGGATATGAAATCAATTCTGAATTCATTCCTGTTATCAAACAGAAGTTGCAAGCGAATCAGAAAGACATTCACAACACTTCTTTTGAGTTCACCAAACAGAAACCGTTGACGGTTGACTTTGCGAAAGAGATTGAAAAACTCCCATACATTTTCAAAGACCCACACACACTTGACAAGAAAATTGATGTGAAGAAATTGCAGTTCGGTAGCAAGATTGACAAAGACAGTTCAACAAAACGAGAAGAACTTTTTACAGTGAAAGAAGTTATCTCTCCTGAGAAAGTTCGTTTGAGTAACAACCTCACTGTAAAACTTATCGGCATCAAGGAAGACCCGATTATAAATGGAGAAGCAACAAAATTTCTCACTGAGAAAACAAAAGGCAAAAGAGTTTTTCTGAAATATGACAGCACCAAACACGACAGCGAAAACAATTTGCTTTGCTATCTCTATTTGGAAAATAAAACTTTCATCAATGCTCACTTAATCAAAAATGGTTTGGTGCAAGTGGACAGCAGCATGGATTTTAAATATAAACAAAAATTTCAAAACTTATTTCACGAAGCACATGCCAGTTAATTATTCACAAGCTGAAAGACAAGCATTATTAGGAGCATTAGGAAACGGGAGAGGTGCAGCAATTGGAGCCAGAAGATTGGCTCAGTTACTTAATTACTCAACTGGAGGAAATCAAGTTCAATTAAGAGGATTGATTAAAGAGTGTATTGAAATTGACGGTGATTTAATTGGTGCTGCAACAGGTAATCCAGCAGGATTCTTTATAATCAACACACAAGCAGAATTGGAAACTTATCTTGATAGTTTGGAAAATAGAACCCGAAGCGATAACACCCGAAGGAGTTCATTAATTACAAGTTGGAACAATAGTCATCCGAATGCAAACACAACAAGAAACATTTTAACCATTACATGATAAAACGCTTTTCAAAAGAATTTGGCAAGAAGGAGAAAGTCCTCAATTACGCTACACAAACTTATCAGTTATCAAGACCAAATAAAGTTGGAACTGTTATGGCTCTTATTCGTGAGTGCCAACCTCAGTCATTTGAAGAATGGGAGAAATGGTATTTTGAAAACGCGAATACAGATGGCAAAGCACCAAGTAAAATCACGAAAGAAAGCTTGGAGGAATTGGGAGAACGGCTCTATGTAAAAATCAAAGAGATTGTAATTCCTGATGGACAGAAGCATTCAATCAACTGACTTTGCAAGATTGCGTTGATTATATTTATAATCTTACCATCAACAGAACTTATGACGGTTTTCTCAGAGAGAAATCAGTTGTTGAGGATAATCTTGCGAAAGAATTTCCGCAAGTAAAGTTTGAGCAAAGCGACCCTGAACTTGACCACGCGGGTGATATTGATTACTTAGGTTGGGTTGGAAAGAAGGCATTTGGAATTCAAATCAAACCTGTAACAGCAAAAGCAAATTTCGGAAACTACTCTGCAACAGAACGAATGAGAAACAGCTTTGACAATTTCACAAAAAAGTTTGGCGGAAAAGTTTTCATTGTGTTTAGTGTTGATGATAAAATTGCAAACAGCGAAGTGATAAAAGAGATTGCTGCTGAAATAAAACGGCTGAGTAGTTAATGGCAACCGCAAAAAAATACTCTCTTAAAAACCGCTACAAGCCAACGCTCCGAATCAAAGTTTTTAAGAGAGTATTTTTTTCGCTACCCAAATAAAACTTCAATTTTTTTTCTTTCCACCGCTTCAAAAAAATAAAAATACCCAACCGCACAGTGCTAACACGGACAGACATAGTGTTGAATGTAAATCGCATTGAACAAAGTGTGTGCAGACACGAACAAAATCGCCTTGAATACAGAGTAGAGTATGCGTATAACAGCAAGATTAAAAGAAATAAAAAAAAGAAGGGCTTTGAGAGGTAAACAAAGAGTTGAGCTTCTAACAAACAGTGTAGGGTATCCACCTTCGCTAAAGCTACGGTGGATTAAGACGAACAGTTGTGCTTCTAATCCCTTCTTTTTTTTACTTCTTTAATCCCTTCTTCGTTATCCGCAATTAATTGGCGCATCTCCGAAACATTCTACCTTTGTAACTAAACTTAAACAAATAATACTATGACAAAAAAAATCAAACAAGTAATGGCAATTGCTATACTAGCATTGTTAATTCAAGGATGCTGTGGAACATCCAAAATTGTATGCCCAGATGGCGAAACTGTAGTTATTCAGAAGTGCCCAGAAAAACAGTATCAGCAGACAATCAACACAACCGATGTGGGATTGAAAGCGACTGTTGATGTTCTTGATAAAGTAAAAATTGCTGACCTTGACGCAAGTGTAAAAACAAAAGTAACGGAGCTGAGAGATAAACTTGACCAGTTTAGCAGCAGAACACAAGACATCATTAAAGGAAGCTACGATGCTTTACAAACAACTCCATGTGACAAAGATGTTCGTAAAAGACACTTTGATTTGTTAGATGGGATTGCAAAGGAAAATGCAGCATTAGAAAAATTAAGAACCGAATTGAGCAACCTTGCTAACAAGGGAAATTTTGGAGGTGTTGACGAAAACAAAGTTAAAGCACTTATAGAACAATACAATTCAAGCAATGGCGAAAAAGCTTTTACAAAATAGCCTGATAGTTGCGTTTACCTTAATCTTAAACGATACTGCATTTTCCCAAACTACATATTGGGAACAAATGGTTATTGAAAACTTACCTACTTACATCAATGACATCAATAATCATTTATTCCCAATTTTAACTCAAATTGACAAATCAACTATTGGTAAGGTTAAAGTTCAAATTGATTCCTCGACTACTGAATATACAGCAAACTCCGACTCTAAAGAAAGAACAATAACTTTTAGCAATAATCTCATTAAATCAATAGTAAGGTTTTCCGTTGCTCAACTTATAGATTTTGATTCAACTGATTTTAATCGTAAAAGGTTTGCTGGTTTTTATACTTCTGTTTATCCTTACTTAAATAATGCAATTGTTCCTGAAACAGCAGCAGAACTGACAGTTAAACAAATTGATTTATTAAAGCAGATTGCAAATACGCATGAATTCCGTTGGATTGTAGAACAAAAATTCATGTTCGTCTATTTACATGAACTCCATCATCAACTCCAAGATTATTCAGAAAAGTCAAAGCAAATTAATGCCAAAAATATTTCGCAACAAGAGAAGGATTCTTTATTATTTCTTTTAGAAATTGAGGCAGACAATTTTGCAACCGACAAACTTGCGAAAATGGATATTGACCCAACAGAGTGCGAAGATGTTCTTTCATTTTTTTCTCTGATCAGAGAAAAAAGATTTACAACGGTTAGACAAATCACCAAACGGCAACTAAACTTCTTTGAATTTTGTTACAAGGGTTTCGGCTGTGATACTATTGATGATGCACTTTGTCAAAAAATTAAAAATAAGTATTTTGGCTTTATACGACTTGACCATCACTACACTCGATTGCTCAACCCTGACAGCTTAAAGACAATGAGAAAGGAAGCTGTTATTGACTTCAATGTTCATTCAATTTACAATTTAGGAGACTTTTATTTCAAAGGGACAAGTGAGCATATTTCAAACTTAGATTCTGCAATTTATTTCTACAAATTAGCTGCAAACCTTAAAGCAACAGGCAACAATCTGTTTGGAGCCACAAGCAAGGAACAGCTAATCGGGATTATCGAATATTGTCAGGTTATGACTGGCAAAATCTTTGAACTAAAATTGCAAGACAAGTCAAATGCTATAAATTACTTTGAACAAGCTATGGTGACATCAGTTTTTTTACCAAGAGAATATTACAAAAAGATATTGCAACGACTACGGAAAGTTTAACTGCCGATAACATCAAGATTAAAAGAATCAAGCGAAGCGTATCATGAATGCCATATAGAAAAAATAAAAAAAGAAATGAGTAAATAAAAAAAAGAAGGGCTTTGAGAGGTAAACGAAATTGTCTGAACCATGATTAAACGGATTAAAAGATTACATGATTAGAGCCATAAACCCTTCTTTTTTTACTTCTGTCATTGCACAGGCTGGCTCAAACATGCACTGCATGTTTGCCCTCCCTTCTTCGTTATCCGCAATGCTAACCGCTCCGAACAAGCAGTATAGCTAACTTCAAACTGATTGCCAGTTACCTATAAAATAAAATTTATGTTTCAAAAGGACTTGATAGAAACACCCGATATTAAAGAGAGAATTTATGCTGACTTTGGAGATAAATCGGAAGTTGTAGTAAAAGCACTAAGAACAGCGATTACGAAACACGATTACATAAACCAAAGCAGAATACTTCGATGCATCCTTTATTTGGCAAACAAAAACTTTGAAGCTCTGACGAAATATATTGAACAAGCTATTTGGGACCCAAGAGATGTCATGTTCGGAGCAGAATACATAAACAGAGAACAAGGGTTTGAAGGTAACCCGAGAAGAGTGAGGGATTTTAATAAAACATTTCAGAACTGTGAGAATGATGTGCATGAGTAAAACGGGCAACGAACTTCTGATTAACTGTTGTGCGAACTTCGGACTTGACGGCTTCGGACGGACAGCAGCACTGCGGATAACAGCAAGATTAAAAGAATTAAGCGTAGCGCATCATGAATGCCATAAAGAAAAAAATAAAAAAGAAATGAGTAAATAAAAAAAGAAGCCCCGATAGCTATCGGGGTTTCACGGGATCGAGCGATTTTATTTCTGCCGTCACTTTCCCGTTGCGGATAAACCCTAAATGTTTGGAATAGCTTTTCATTTTTTGAAGATTACTTCCTCTATTTACGCGAAGGCCGCGCAGACGGATTCCTGGCTAAATTATTTTCCAAACATCAGCTCTTTAAAATAATTGCTCAGCAGCCTGTTCTGCGGATCTGCTTTTTCTCTTCCGCTTTTGAACTGCTCCCATTTTTCACCAAATGCTTTTTCAACCTGGCTGCGCGAAAGCACTTTTGTCTGGTTAAACGTGCATTTGCCCCCGTGCTGCACAGCAAATTCATTGTATGCAAAACAAAAATTATCCCATGCTTCCATCAGCTTTGCATTTTTCGTAACAGGCCGCACGGGATCGAGCGTCATCCTGTCTTCGTCATAAGAAGGAGACAGTAAAGAATTTTTTTCAACACGAATCCTGTAACATGCCATCAAACCTTTTTCATCGAATGAAGGATGTTGCTTTTTATAGTCCTTCAGAAATTTAATAAAAGCAGGAAACACTTTATTGGGAAATGTTGAAACAGGGTATGCCCAGAAATGAAAATCCCATCGGTAAGGATATTTGTAAGAATAGTCAATGGGCTTCAGGTTTTTGAATGTGCGTCTTCCTCCGGGAAATGAAAATTTAAAAAAACCAAAACCTGCCATTGCCGCTTTGCGGACTCCCCGCGACCACCAGTTGGTTTCCACCGCGCCTACTGCCGGGTTGAAATATTTAAAAGTATTCCGGTCAAGGTTATTGTAAAAATTTTCAAGCGCTCCGGGTGATTCCTCTTTGCTGCTGAAGTTCCTTGTTTCTAATATTATTTTTCCGGTGGAAGCATCGGCAAGGCCAAAAATGCCGTCATTCTCCTGCAGCGCTTTATGATAGATTTCCTCAAAGTTCTTACCACTGACATTTGTGCTGACATAATTCTGAACTACAACTTTCATCGGGATTACATCAAGCGTGGCTTCAAAAATAATTCCATATAACCCATGACTGCACGTGATGAGGTTCCATTCTTCATCACCGCGTTTCATGGAACGCACATTGCCTGAAGCATCAATAAACTTTACTGCCCTGATCATTCCTGTTGCAATCCCTGAGCTTTTTCCAATAGCAGCGTCTTTCAGGCAGCAGCAAGCCACGCTTCCGATAGTTGCATTCCCGATCGGGCGTAAAGGGCAGTTGCAATTTTCTTTCGGCAAGATAACGGTGCACTTCAAAAAGCTGCATGCCCGCACCAACGGTAACTTCATCCTGCAGGGGTTCGGCCATATTCCTGAACTTCTTCATATACACAGCCGTTCCTCCATTTACAATGTTACATCCGCTGTTGGAATGTCCTGATCCCACAGCAACAACCGGTGATGGAAATTTTTCTTTGTCAGAGATAATTTCTTTTAAATCTTCCGCGGTTTCAGGAACAGCATATACCTGCGGCCTGCTGGTATACTGACCTGACCAGTTAGTGAATTCGATTGATTTGATTTCCATAAGATGAGAAACAAGTGGGAAAATTAAAAATAAATTTACTTATCCTGAATTTCTTTGAAATGTTTTGCAATGGGTATAAGCAGGATGAATAAGGTTTCAATGGAAGTAATTAAATTTGATCCGTAATTTACTCTCCTTAAAAACTGATGCTTCACTTTTTATCCCGCAATAAAACAGTATTTATTTACGGACTTTCACTCGCTGTGATGATGTTCCTGCTCAAATGGCTGGAATTTCGTTTTATTATTATGGACTATGCTCTTGAAATTTACATCGGGGCCATTGCTCTTATTTTTACTTTACTCGGAATATGGCTTGCTCTTAAGCTTGTCCGGCCGAAAGTAAAAACAGTAATAGTGGAAAAGGAGGTACATATTCATCAAAATGGCACTTTTGTCGTGAACGAAAAGGAATTGCAGAAGCTTGGCATCAGCAACCGTGAACTTGAAGTGCTTCAATTAATGGCTGAAGGATTGAG
>Ga0134123_10000047_pt1 | contig 74065 bp, 64 predicted proteins | sample KB303_FD_96460 | JGI IMG/M metagenome (GOLD analysis project Ga0134123, IMG submission 96460) | Terrestrial soil microbial communities without Nitrogen fertilizer from Kellogg Biological Station, Michigan, USA - KB3-0-3 | ecosystem: Environmental > Terrestrial > Soil > Unclassified ...
ATTGCAGATGAAAAAAGGAGAAAAGATTGCTTTACAGTAGTGAAGCTGATGAAGTCAGCAACAAAAGCTGAACCTAAAATGTGGGGAGCAGCGATTGTCGGTTTTGGAAATATGCACTTAAAATATGAAAGCGGGCGGGAGTTAGATTGGTTTCAGATGGGATTTTCTCCGCGCAAACAAAATCTTACACTTTATGGTTTGGGTGTTTCAAAAAATCCTGAGCTGTTAAAAAAATTAGGAAAGCACAAAACCGGCAAAGGATGCCTGTATGTTAATTCTCTTGATGAAATTAATATGGATGCGCTGAAAGAAATGATAGAAAAAACTGCGAAGACAAAGAAGAAATAAAAAAGTTAGTGTGTTAATGTGTCATTGAGAACCACCGTCCTGAACTTGTTTTTTAGTCATAACTTATTACCTTAGTAACCTGATAACTTTCAGCGTTCATGTCACTCCTTATAAAAAACGGAAGAATAATTACGGCAGCAGAAGATTACGTTGCAGATATTTTTATCGAAGGTGAAACTATTTCCGCAATCGGAAAAAAACTTTCTGTTAAAGCGGATGAAACAATTGATGCATCAGGAAAATTAGTTTTTCCGGGCGGTATTGACCCTCATGTGCATCTCGACATGCCTTTTATGGGAACATTTTCCAGTGACAATTACGAAACAGGAACACTTGCTGCATTACATGGCGGAACGACCATGGTGATTGATTTTATTTTGCAGACACAGGGAAAATCTTTACGTCATGCTTTAGAACAATGGCAGGGAAGAAGTAATGGAAATTGTTATGGTGATTATTCCTTTCACATGGCAGTGACGGATTTCAATGATGAAACAAAAAAGGAAATTGTTGATATGGTGGAGAAAGAAGGAATTACTTCTTTCAAAACTTTTATGGCATATAAAGGTGCGTTAATGATTGATGACCGGCAGATGGTTGGCTTGATGAATGAAGTAAAAGCGCAAGGTGGAATGGTAACTGTTCATGCAACCAATGGTGACATGATTGATTTCTTAATCGCAAAACATCGTTCGGAAGGAAAATTTTCTCCTTTATATCATTATCTGTCTCAACCGGAAATAACAGAAGCCGAAGCGACAGGACGGTTTGCTGACATGGCAAATTATACAGGTTGTCCTGCGTATGTTGTTCACATGACTTGTGAGGGCGCATTGAATCACATTCGCGATATTGAAAAAAGAAATCAGAAAGTCTATGCAGAAACATGTATTCAGTATTTGATATTGGATGCATCATTGTACGAAAAAGATTTTGAAGGAGCTAAGTGGGTGATGAGTCCGCCCTTAAGACAAAAGAAGGACCAGGATACTTTGTGGGCCGGAATCAACCAGGGAACTGTTCAAGTGGTTGCAACAGATCATTGCCCATTTAAATGGGACCAGAAAAAAATGGGTGAAAAAGATTTTTCTAAAATCCCGAACGGACACCCTGCAATTGAAAACCGGATGGAATTATTATTCAGCGAAGGAGTGAATAAAGGAAAAATCACATTGAATAAATTTGTAGAAGTGAGTTCCGCCAATGCAGCAAAAATTTTTGGAATGTTTCCAAAGAAAGGTTGCATTGCGGTTGGCAGCGATGCTGACATAATTATTTTTGATCCGAATGAAAAACATAAGATCTCTGCAAAAACACATCACATGAATGTAGATTATTCTGGTTACGAAGGCTGGGAATTAAAAGGAAAAGTAAAAACTACAATTTTAAGAGGGCAAGTTGCTGTGGATAATGGAAATGTAAAAATTAAAAAAGGATACGGACAGTTTGTAAAAAGAAATAAAGTTAGCGGACTAATTTGAATAAAATATAAACGCAGAGAAAAATGGAGAACACGCTGAGGTCCGCGGAGAGAATTTTAACTGAGAATGAAATTACGGAAATTATAATTGGTTGTGCAATTAATGTTCATAAGTCAATCGGACCAGGGTTGTTGGAATCTGCATATGAAGCATGTCTGCAATATGAGCTCTTAAAAACTGTCCTGAATATTGAAAGACAAAAACCGCTGCCGCTTATCTACGAAGAAGTAAAGCTTGAATGCGGATACAGGACAGATATAGTCGTAAATAACAAAGTTGTTGTTGAAATCAAATCTGTTGAGGCACTAAATGATATTCATCTTGCTCAAATGATCACTTATCTCCGATTATCAGGATGCAAAGTCGGACTATTAATTAATTTTAATGTGTTAAAACTAACGGATGGTATAAGGCGGGTAGTTAATCGCTTTTAACTCAGCGGTACTCAGCGCGTTCTCTGTGCCCTCTGCGTTTAAAAAACTTATTATGAAAGTCAATCTTTTTTATTTGATCGTTTTACAGGTTATTTTCCTCAACAATGTTTCAGCACAATGGACACCACTTGTTTCAGGTACAACCAACCAGCTTGAAGAAATATTTTTTCCTGCCCCTGACACGGGTTATGCAACAGGATGGAGCGGAACCATAGTTAAAACTACAGATGGGACCACATGGACTCCTTTATCAATTGGCAGTTCAAAAAATTTATTGGATGTTTTTTTTCTCGATACGCAAACAGGGTTTGTCGTGGGCGATTCGGGATTGTTTGCAAAAACAACGGATGGCGGAAACAACTGGTCGTTGCAATATCTTACTAATGTAAATCCGATTGATCTCTCTTCGGTTTACTTTACTGATGCAAATACTGGTTTTGCAGGCGGACGTGAGGATGTCTCTAAAGGTATTATTTTTAAAACAATTGATGGCGGAATAAACTGGACGGTAACCAATACGCCATCAAATTCGGTTTTTGATTTCAATTACAACCGCCTCATTTTTCCGGTTGCTGATACCGGGTATGCACTTACACGCGGGTTTTGTATTAAAACAACTGATGCGGGAGATAATTGGTTTTATACCGATACTTTTCTTTTTAATAACGGACTTATGTTCAGTATCCTGGAAGACGCATATTTCTTTTCTTCGGACACCGGGTATGTGGTGGGCTGGTACAATCCGTTTACAGGTTATACATATAACGGTGGGACAACATGGAGTGATTTAGCATTATTTAACGGGCAGTGGCAAAGCATGGATTTCCCTTCACGGCAAATTGGATATATGGTCGGCTGGGGCCAATTAATAAAAACTGTTGATGGCGGTACTACATGGAATGATATTACCTCCCCATTAATTCAAAACGGTTCTTTGCTTTCAATGGATTTTACGGATGATTGGACGGGCTATGCATGCGGCTCAAACGGTACAATTATTAAAACCACGAATGGCGGAACAACATCTGTCAGTGAATTAAATTCGCAAAACGAAATTATTATTTATCCGAACCCGGTATCGAAGGAATTCAAAATTCAAAGCTCAAAATTTAAAGGTGGTGAAAAAATTGAATTGAAAATTTGTGATGTCGTGGGAAAGGAAATATTAAATAAAGAGCTGAGTGCGTCTGATTGGAAAATTGATGTAAGCAAATTTGAAAATGGAATTTACCTTTTGAAAATAAATTCAGGAAAAAATATTTTCCTGAAAAAAATTGTGGTTCAAAAATAATTCCTTCAAGTCATGCTATTCGTGGCAAAAAAATAAATATATGAGAAAAATTAAATCAGGATTGATCCAAATGTCTTTACCGAAAACAGAAGGGGAAGGGACTATCAGGGAGATTGTGGACGCAATGGTGCAAAAACATATTCCTTTAATTGAGGAAGCCGGAAAGAAAGGCGTGCAAATCCTTTGCCTCCAGGAAATTTTTAATACTCCATATTTCTGTCCCGGACAAGACAAAAAATGGTATGAGAGTGCAGAAACAGTTCCCGGCCCGACTGTGGAGCTCATGCAATCATATGCAGCTAAACATAACATGGTAATTATTGTTCCCATTTATGAAAAAGAGCAAGCCGGAGTTTTGTACAACACGGCTGCAGTAATTGATGCTGATGGGAAATATTTGGGAAAGTACCGTAAAAATCATATTCCGCACACATCAGGTTTTTGGGAGAAATTTTTCTTTAAGCCCGGCAATCTTGGCTACCCTGTTTTCCAGACGCGTTATGCAAAAGTCGGTGTTTATATTTGTTATGATCGCCATTTCCCGGATGGCGCAAGAATACTTGGCTTGAATGGTGCAGAAATAGTTTATAACCCTTCAGCAACAGTAGCAGGATTGTCTCAATACTTATGGAAATTAGAACAGCCTGCACATGCTGCAGCTAACGGATATTTCATGGGATGCATAAATCGTGTCGGTGAAGAAAAGCCCTGGAACCTCGGAAAATTTTATGGTTCCTCTTATTTCGTTGATCCGCGCGGACAAATTTTCGCGCAGGCTTCTGAAGATAAAGACGAATTGCTTGTTGCCGAATTTGATCTCGATATGATTGAAGAGGTGCGTTCGGTGTGGCAGTTTTTCAGGGACAGAAGGCCGGAAACTTATGGTAAGTTAGTCGAATTGTAAAAAAAATTGCCACTAATTACACGAATTGGCGCTAATTTAATTCGTGTTAATTGGTGTAATTCGTGGCTAAAAAAAATATATGGCAGAATTTAAACCTCCACAATCTGAACCAGAGTTTGAAGAAAATTTCGCACAGATAAAACCGCTGATGAGTGAAACAGAAGCGTATTATGAAAGCTCACGCTGTTTGTTTTGTTATGATGCTCCGTGTGTGAATGCATGTCCTACAGGGATTGATATTCCGCTTTTCATCAGGCAAATAAATTCAAAAAATGATTTGGGCGCTGCAAAAACAATTTACAATTCAAATTATTTCGGATACGCCTGCGGCAAAGTTTGTCCTACTGAAGTCTTGTGCGAAGGAGCGTGTGTATATAATCACCAGGATGTAAAACCCATTGAAATTGGGCGCTTGCAATCATTTGCAACTTCAAAAGCCATTTCTCAAAATAAAAAACTTTATTCTGCTGCAAAACCTAATGGAAAAAAAATTGCCGTGATAGGTGCAGGCCCTGCAGGAATTAGTTGTGCATGTGAATTGTGTTCGCATGGATTTGATGTGGATGTTTTTGAAGCAAAAGAAAAACCATCCGGGTTGACTGTGTATGGTGTTGCTCCGTACAAAATCACCAATGAAGAAGCATTGGACGAAATGGATTATCTGCAAAAGCAATTCGGGTATAAAGTTTACTACAACAACAAAATTTTTACGAAGGAAAATATTTCAAATCTTGAAAAAAATTACGATGCAATTTTCATTGGTATTGGCTTAGGCAAAACGTCAGAATTGAAAATTAAAGGAGAAGATTTAGAAAATGTTTTTGGTGCAACCGAGTTTATTGAAAAGCTTCGCATGAATCATCATAAAGTTTCTGTTCCGCAAAAAGTAGTTGTGCTGGGAGGCGGGAATACAGCAATGGATGCGGCAAGTGAAACTGCACGGATGGGTGCCCAGGTCATTCTTTCTTATCGCAGAAGTAAAGAAGAAATGCCGGCTTACGGGTTTGAATACGAACTGGCAAAAAGCGTGGGAGTAAAAGGAATGTTTAATGTTTCACCCGTTGAAATTTTAGGAAATGGAAAAGTTTCAGGAATTAAATTGAAATCAAATGATGGAACAGAATCGGTTATTGAATGCGATTGGGTGATTAAAGCGACAGGACAATCAAAGCAAACCGAATTTTTAAAATTAATTGAAGGATTAAAGTTTGATGATAAAGGAAAAATTTCTGTAAACGAAAATTTTCAGACTTCAAGCAAAAAATATTTTGCTGCCGGTGATGCTGTCAGTGGAGGACAGGAAGTTGTGAATGCTGTTGCCGATGGAAAAAAAGCAGCCAAAGCCATCATTAAATTAATGCAATGATTCAAATTGCCATTGTTGAAGATGACAAAGAAATACTTCAATCGCTTTTAAATTTATTGAAGGCAGATAATGACATTTCGGTAACAAAAACATTTTTAAATGCTGAAACTTTTATTGCTGCGTTTACTGACTTGAATGTAGATGTGGTTTTGATGGATATTGGCTTGCCGGGAAAAAACGGAATACAGGCGGTTGCTGAGGTAAAGCCCAGGCGCCCTAAAGTGCAATTTATCATGTGCACTATTTACGATGACGAAGAAAAAATTTTTAATGCTTTGTGTGTTGGGGCTACCGGCTATATGTTAAAAAATTCATCGCCTGCTGAAATCTCTGATGCCATCAAAACGGTTTATAATGGAGGCTCCATGATGTCGGCAAGCATTGCGCGTAAGGTTGTGCAATCATTTCAATCGCGCAAAGTTCAATCCAATGAGATAGAAAATCTGACAGCCCGCCAATGGGATATTTTAAATTACCTCGACCAGGGATTCCGTTACAAGGAAATTGCAGATAAAATGAATCTCTCTTTTGAAACTATCAGGACCTATTGCCGGAATATTTATGATGTGCTTCAGGTACATTCAAGAACGGATGCGTTGAATAAAGTCTTCCCTAAAAAGTGAGTTGTGTTTTTCATATTTAATCCACAATTGTGGACATTAGCTTTCAATTTAAATTGTTCTACTTTGCGTTAAACTTTCAAATCATGCATTTTCGAAAAATAATAAACTTCATTACAAATATTGCGTTCACAATTTTTGTTTTTATAGATCAAGGAAATTGTTTTGCTCAGACAAGGGAAATTGACAGCGTTAAAAATATTATTGCCGCCAGTAAAGCTGATACTAACCTCGCAAACAGGTACATCTATCTTTCCGAGCTGGAAAAAAAGAAACGTCTTTTAGATGAATCAGTAAATCATGCGGATGAAGCGATTTCACTTTCGGATAAATTAAATTTTCAAAACGGCAGGATCAACGGGCGCATTGCCCGTGCTAACTCGTTGATTTTTGCATCAAAAATTGCGCAAGCTACCGCATCTGTTAATGAGGCGATAAGTTTATCTGATGCTAACAAAGATTATATTGGTTTAGGAAACAGTTATAATATTCTTGCAAAGATTTATGCAAACACCGGTAATCTCGATAGCATAGAAATTGCCGGTGAGCTGGCCATAAAAGCTGCTGCTGTATCAAAGGACAATTTTGTTGTCACCAAAGCATTAAATTTTATCGGAATCGCTGAACAGAGTAAAGGAGATTATTCAAAAGCTATTGAAACATTGCTTAAATGTTTGAAGCTTTGTGAACAAATAAACGATTCTCTGACTAAAGGAAGCTGCCTCGGCAATATTGCTAATGTGTATTCCTATATGAAAAATAACAGGGAAGCGCTGAAGTATTTTTTTATGAGCCTGGAACAAAAAAAACATAATATGCTTTTCAGGGAAGTGGCAATCTCTTATTCAAATATAGGACGTGCTTACAGGGGCCTGGAAGAATTAGATTCAGCTAAATATTATTCTCAACAGGCGTATGCTATAGCAAGCCAGCTGAATGAGAATTTTTTGCTTGCCACCATAGCAAATAACCTTGCTGATGTTTTTGAAACAGAAAATAATCTTGACTCATCGCTTTATTACAATAAAATAAGTTTTGAAAAAAATACCTTGCTGAAAAATCAAACAAACATCATTTTAAATTTGGACCAGACAGGCGCTCTTTATATGAAGATGGCAAAGGCAAAAAAAGATATTTCATTTTATCGTAAAGCAATAGATAGTTTTAATGAAGGCTTGCAGGTAGCACAGGAAATTAAAGATAAAGAGTCAATGGTAAAAGGATACAGGTATATTTCAATGGCGAATGAAGGGCTGAATCAATTTGAGGAAAGCTTAAAATATTTGAATTTATCGTATAACCTGAATGATTCCATTAAGAATAATAAATTTTCTGAGCAGATAGCCGAGATGCAAACCAAATATGAAACTGAAAAAAAAGAAAATGAAATAACTAAGCTTAATTCTGAAAAATTACTGGATGCGGAAAAACTTGCCCGGCAAAAAACATTGAACTATTCGTTGCTGGCAATTGCAGGGTTGATTTTAATTTCAGGATTTTTAATTTTCAGGAATGTACAGAAAAAAAGAATTGCGGAAAAACAGGTGGCAATTCTTGAAAAACAGAATGCTATTGAAAACATGCGGGGTAAAATTGCCAGCGATGTCCATGATGATATGGGAGCCAACCTGACCAAACTGGGATTAAATGCCCAGCAGCTTTTAATCAGTGTAAATGTGCCGGAGAAAGAAAAACAAATGCTTGAAAAAATTGCTGTTCAATCAAAAGAAGTAATAACAGGTATGCGCGAGATTATCTGGGCCAGCAACCCGGCAAACGATAATTTAAAAAGCATGTTGGGTTTCATGCGCCAATATATTGACCGTTTTTTTGATGGTACAAACATCCGTCCCGTTGTGAATTTTCCGCATGATGTCGGAGAAGTCACATTGCATCCCGAAGTACGCAGAAATTTATTTTTGATTTTAAAAGAATCTTTACACAATGCAGTAAAATATTCGGGCAGTGATAAAATTGATATTGATTTCAGCAATGAGAATGAAAATTTTAATCTCAATATCAAAGACTATGGCAAAGGCATGGATGATACACCTAAAGATGACTTCAGCAACGGCCTGCGCAATATGCAAATGCGCGCTGAACAAATACAATCGCTTTTTAAACTGATTACCGCTCCGGGCAAGGGAGTGCAGATTGCAGTGGAAGGGAAGTTGTACTGAAGATGGAAGACGGAAGACGGAGGACAGAGGACGGAGGGGAGGAAGAGAATTATATTAACCGGGTGTAAAAATTAACTTATAAAGTTATAATACAATCCTTCAATGATTTGGAGGTTTACCATATTGCACGGCAACTTGAAAAAAAATTTTTGAGCTGAGCAGGAAGTTTCCGATAGAAGAAAAATATTCGTTGACTGACCAAATCAGGAGGTCATCACATTCTGTCAAAGCAAATATTGCCGAAGGATGGGGTAAGAAAATTTATATTGATGTTTTCAAAATACATTTCGCTGATGCTTCAGGATCAAAAAATGAAACACTTTCCTAGGCTTCAATCGGCATTGGATTATCAATATATCTCAGAAGAAGAGTATAATTTACTCTTCAAAGAATATGACATTTTAGGGAGCAAAATTTTCAAGCGCAGGGAAAACTGGAAGTAATCCTCTGCTTTTACCTCCGCATTATTCTATTCTCGTTTTCCGCCTTCAGCCTTCAGTCTTCTGTCCTCTGTCTTCCATCTTCCGTCTTCTGACATCTGTCCTCCGTCTTCCGTCTTCCGACTTCATTCTTTTCTCCACAAATGTGGATTGTACACATTATTGCCGCGTTGCAGTTTTGCATCTTAAATTAAAAAAAGTCAAACTATTAAAAAATTAAAAAAATGAAAAAGGAAATTTTACTTATTGCATTTGTATGTATAAGTATAATGGCAAATGCACAATGGCAACTAACAGGAAATGCGGGAACAAATCCTGCAACGGACTTTGTGGGAACCACAGATAATACCCCTTTAATGTTCAGAATCCTGGGCGCCCAGGCGGGTAAACTGTCATTTCCGCTTACTTCATTTGGTGCCAATAGTGGTTTAAATATAACTACCGGCAATGGTAATAGTTTCTATGGAGTGGCAAGTGGTCAAAGTACCAGTTCAGGATCAAACAATTGTTTTTTTGGTGACGATGCCGGTAATTTAAACACATCTGGTGGTTCCAATAATTATTTTGGAAAAAGTGCCGGAAGGTCAAACGTATCAGGAATTTCCAATTGTTTTTTCGGATCAAGTGCGGGTCTGAACAATACAGCCAGCAACAATTCCTTTTTTGGTCATATTTCAGGAGCATCCAATACTACGGGTGCTTTTAATTCTTTTTTTGGTGTTTCCAGTGGCTTTCTCAATACAACAGGAAACAGCAATTCCTTTTTTGGAGCCAACTCAGGCACTTCAAATACTTCCGGAATTGAGAACGCCTTTTTTGGTTTTCAGTCAGGCCAAAATACCTCCAGCGGATTTTCAACTTCAGCATTTGGTTCAAGAGCGGGAAATAATAATACAACGGGCAGCCAGAATACTTTTGTAGGCAGTTCTGCCGATTGTTCAACCGGCAATCTGTTTAACGCAACAGCTATAGGTGCCGGTACTATTGTGAGTGCAAACAACAGCATGGTGCTGGGCAACAATGCAAATGTTGGTATTGGTATTTCAGCGCCATTAGATAAATTACATGTTGTTGGTAATATAAGAATGGCAGATGGTAACCAGGCAGCGGGGAAAGTTTTAACCAGCGATGCTAACGGAAAAGCAACATGGCAGGTAATTCCTCCTTCAACTCCAACCGGAACAGCTAATGGCGATTTAAACGGAACATATCCTAATCCTACTGTTGATGGTTTGCAGGGTGTCGCTGTTTCCTCAACAGCACCAGCTTCCGGAGAGGTATTAACTTATAACGGAACACAATGGAATGCTGCTGCACCGGCAAGTGTATCACCAATTGGAACTGCTAATGGCGATTTAAACGGAACTTATCCCAACCCAACTGTTGATGGTTTGCAAGGTGTATCTGTTTCTTCGACTGCGCCCGCAACAGGTCAGGTTTTACAATACAATGGTGCAACATGGACACCGGCATCCTTACCAGCTGAATCTAACGATTGGAAATTAAATGGAAATACCGGTACATCAGGCTCGACAAATTTCATAGGGACTAAAGACAATGCGACATTATCTTTCAGGGTTAATGATACGCTTGCAGGAAATATCAATCATAGTTTCAGAAATGTATTTTTAGGATATAAAGCAGGGCTTTCAACAACAGTCGGCAGTGGAAACACTTTTATAGGAGACCGGGCGGGGATGAATAACACCAGCGTTAACAATACTTTTATCGGGCGCGAAGCAGGAACCGCAAATACATCAGGTGTTCAAAGTATTTACATCGGGGCATTTGCCGGAGCTTCCAACACTACCGGTAACCAAAATGCCTATTTCGGATTTAATTCCGGAAAAGCCTCAAACGGGAACTCCAATACTTTCCTGGGCGAAAGCGCAGCCATTGCGCATACATCAGGAGATAATAATGTGATGGTCGGGAAAAGTGCAGCCGGTGCGCTTACAACAGGAACTGACAATGTTATCATCGGAAGCACTGCAGCAAGTTCCCTCACTTCAGGTTCATCCAATACAGTAATCGGGGAAGGAACTTTAACCGGTTCAACCCGCACAAACGGAATTGTTATTGGAAACGGGGCTGTTGTTACATTGGATAATTGTGCTGTAATCGGGAATTCTTCAGTTACAAAGATTGGTATTGGAAAAACTCCGAACCCGGCTAATATTCTTGAATTCCAGGTTACCACTGCCAAGCTCACCACAGGCGGTGTGTGGACTAACGCATCCGACAGAAAATTAAAAGACAACATTGAACAATTAAATAAAAAAGAAATTCTTGAAAAAATAAACAACCTTGAAGTTGCACGCTGGCATTATAAAGCAGATAAGGAAATGAAAACTTACATTGGTCCTTTTGCCAAAGATTTTTATGCAGCATTTAAAACAGGTGATGACACTACCATCTCCACCATTGATCCCAGCGGTGTGGCACTCATTGGAATACAACAGCTAAGCCTGGAGAATAAAGAATTGCGCAGTCAAATGGATGTTCTTTTCAATGAATTAAATGAAATCAAAAAACAGGTAACGGAAAATAATTCAAAAAATTCCAGGACAATTGAGCTGCAGGATGAGAGTAAAGAAAATATGTTAGACATTGCAATTCCCAATCCGGCAAGTTCATCGTCAACAATTAAATATAGGATTAATCAACCTTTCGCACATGCAATTATTGTGATCGTTAATAACAGCGGTGCAGTCATTAAAACAGTTGAACTAAAAGAAAATGCAGGAGAAATTGTTTTGAATGTGCAATCTTTAAAACAGGGAATATATACGTATAGTTTAATCGTGGATGATATAAGAATTGATACAAAACAATTTTCAGTGTTTAAATAATTAGTTGCTTATAAGGGATCGCCCGTAACGTTTTTACTATCGTTACGGGTTTTTCTTTTCCCCACAAATGTGGATTGCACAGGGTTTCACCACTCAGCAATTTTGTTCCGGCAAAAATGGGTGCAACAATTAAAAAACATAATCACATGAAAAAACAATTCAGCCTTATTGTAATCATGCTTGCATTTGCATGTATAAAATTAAATGCACAAAACACATTTCCTGTATCAGGCAGCACCGGGATTGGAACTGCAACACCAGATGCATCAGCATTGCTGGAAGTGAAAAGTACCACTAAAGGAATGCTCACTCCGCGCATGACCAAAGCACAACGGGATGCGATTGCATCACCGGCAACAGGGTTACTGATTTTTCAAAACAATAATACTCCAGGCTTTTATTTTTTTGACGGATCAGTTTGGAAAGCCGTTTCATCAACTGCTTTTCCAAATAAAACGCTGAGCAATCTCACTGGTCCCACCAAAATAAATACTGACTTGTTGCCTGATACTTCAGGGACGATTGATTTTGGAAGTTCTACGAAGCAATGGAAGGATTTATACCTGAGCGGAAAGGTGTTTATAAACGGAATCCCATTCATAAGCAAACCGGGCACAGAAAATACTTTTGTTGGCGATGATGCAGGGGGAGTGAACGTTGGTGCAAGCAATACATTTGTGGGGAGCCATGCAGGTAATGTAAACACTACAGGTTTTGAAAATGCCTTTTTCGGGTTTGGTGCAGGCGCTTCCTGTACCACTGCCGCAGGTAATTCTTTTTTTGGCGCACAGGCAGGCGCTTCAACTGCTACGTCAGGAAGCAATTCATTCTTTGGCTCATTTGCAGGCAATGGAAATGTTTCCGGTGTGGGTAATGCTTTTTTTGGCAGCAATGCAGGAAGGTTCAGCACTGCATCATTCAATGCCTTCTTTGGTGCCGCTGCAGGAGGTCAGAATAGTACAGGCGCGCAAAACACATTCATAGGCAAGGACGCAGGTAAATCAAACACTACCGGAAGCAGCAATTGCTTCCTGGGTACTTTTGCAGGTGATGACAATACTACGGGCAGCCAAAATTGCTTTTTGGGCACCAGTTCAGGCGGTGCAAATACGGCAACGAATAATAACACCTTTGTTGGTTTCAGTGCGGGCTTTGTAAACACTGCTAATGACAATTCATTTTTTGGAAATTCTGCAGGCGATGCAAACACATCAGGTGATGAAAATTGCATGTTTGGAAAAGATGCAGGCGGTAACAATACGAATGGAACCGGTGATGCTTATTTTGGATTTCAAGCGGGGCTTACAGGCAGCAACTCACTCAGCGTTTTTGTCGGTTATCAATCTGACAGGACCGGAACCACGAATCTTTCCAATGCCAATGCATTTGGCTACCTGTCGAAAGCCACTGCAGCAAACCAGGTAAGGATTGGAAATACAGGAGTAGGAAGCATCGGTGGATTTGTTGGATTTACCAATGTCTCGGACGGGCGCTTCAAAAAGAACGTTCTGAAAAATGTTCCCGGTCTGGATTTCATCAACAAGCTCAACCCGGTTACCTATACGCTTGATGTACATGGCTTGCAAAATTTCCTCCATGAAAATGACAATGCAAGTGCTGAATCAAAGGCATGGAATGAAAAAACTGCCAGCGAAAAAGAAAAAGTAATTTATTCAGGATTCATTGCGCAGGAAGTAGAAGCAACAGCAAATGAGCTGGGATATGATTTTTCGGGAGTTGACAAACCGCAAAATGAAACAAGCCTGTATGGTTTGCGCTATGCAGAGTTTACCGTGCCGTTAGTAAAAGCAGTGCAGGAACTTTCGAAACAGAACGAAGAATTGAAAGCAGAAATTGAAATGCTGAAGTCAGAAGTCAGAGGTCGGAAGTCGGAGGTCAGAAATCAGCAACGAGGAATCTCATCTCCTTTACTGGGTCAGAATCTTCCAAATCCTTTTGACAAATCAACTATCATTCCGTTCCTTATCCCGAAAGAATGTCATAGTGCAACGATCATCATTGCCGAATCAACAGGAAAAATTGTAAGAGCCATACCGGTGTCATGCAGGGAAACACAACTTTCACTTGAAGCAGGTACGCTTGCTGCCGGTGTTTATTCTTATTCGATGGTTGTTGATGGAATAACTATTGAAACAAGGCAGATGATTCTTGCTAAATAAAATAAGAGGGCGGAGGACCGGGTACAGAAGACGGATAACTGAGGGCAGAAAATTTACTTCTCCTTCCGCTTTCTGTCCTCTAACTTCAACTCTCCACAAATGTGGGTTGTGCACCTTCCAAAAGCCCTGTTACTTTGCTTAAATAAAAATAATAATCAAACTAAAAATAAAAACAAAATGAAAAAACTCACAATTTTTATTGCCGCATTAGGACTATTAGCCGCCTGCAGCAAACAATCCGATGACCAGGCATTGCCTTCATCAAATCAAAACAATTCAACCAGCTTGCGCACTGCACGTCCTTTCAATGCGACTCTTAACGCTGCTGCTGACATCAATTCTGCACCCACACCCTGTTCAACTCTATTGCCCGGAGGATTTGCTGCCCCGGATTTTTTTCTCAGTGGAATTTCAATTCATTTGGGTCAGATAAACGCGCAACAAAGCAGTCTTCACCATGTTTCATGCGACCTGGATGTTGCAACCGGACTTCTTACTACAAATGTTACGGTTGACCTTGTAGCTGCAAATGGCGACATTCTTTCCTGCACCGGTGACGATGTGGTGAATGTTTCAGCCCTGTTCACTGGAGGTACAACGGGTCCCATAACAGGTACATGGACTGTAACAGGTGGAACAGGAAGGTTTAAAGCGGCAACCGGTGCATTAACCATCAACGGAACTGTTGATCTTGTCGGAAACACTTTTACCTGCCAGTGCACGGGTACTATCAGTTACTAATATTTAACTCTTAAAACATAACAAAATGAAAACAATTAAAATTTTGGTTATGGTACTTTCACTGAGTGTGATGTATCAATTTGCAACAGCACAATGCAGTGGCAATAAAATCCGCATAGTTAAAGGCAGCTATCATTGCGGATGCCATTGTCAAAAGAAATGCATTTCTCCGCTCGATCTTCCGGCTTACCAGGCTAACGGCTGGTACCAGGGAGAAGTCTGCTTCGGTTCCTGCTGCTGGGTACGAACCGGTGAAGAGGCTTCTATAGAAACGTCTCTTGAGGAAATTTATCCCAATCCTGCTTCAGGTTCCGTTAATATTGCTTTCACGCTCGCTCAGGACGGTGAAGTTACTTTCGAGGTTTTTGACATGACAGGCAGATATGTAACCACAATTGAGCATAACTTTTTTAAAGAAGATGGCAATGAAATAGCGTGGGATGCAAGCAAAGTCAACCAGGGAATTTATTTTATCAAAATGAAAGCAGGCAGTTACAGTGCAGTAAAAAGAATATCTGTTATAAAGTAATAATTACCCGGAAGAATTTTTTATTTCTAAACCGTTCTGAATTAAAATCAGGACGGTTTTTTTATTTAATATTGAGAAATAAAATAAATGTATCATGGCAAACCTCCAAACAAATTTCGCTGGAATAAAATCTCCGAATCCTTTTTGGTTAGCAAGCGCACCGCCAACTAACAGCGGCTACCAGGTAATGAAAGCTTTTGATGCAGGATGGGGCGGTGCTGTCTGGAAAACGCTCGGTGTTCCGGTTGTGAATGTTTCCTCACGATATGGTTCAGTAAACTATCGCGACAGCAGGATGATCGGATTCAACAATATTGAATTGATAACTGACCGTCCATTGAAAGATAATCTGCGTGAAATCGAAGAAGTGAAAAAACGTTTCCCGGATCATGCTGTGATCGCATCCCTGATGGTGGAAACAAGAGAAGAGTGGCACCAGATTATGAAAGACGTTACTAACGCTGGAGCGGATGGTGTTGAATTAAATTTCGGTTGCCCGCACGGAATGTGTGAGCGCGGAATGGGAAGCGCTGTCGGGCAGGAACCGAAAGTTTTAAAAACAATTGTGAGCTGGGTGAAAGAAGTTGCAACTATTCCAGTAATCGTAAAGCTCACTCCCAATATTTCTGACATCACCCGTCCGGCAGTGGCTGCAGTCGAAGGCGGAGGTGATGCAATTTCTTTAATTAACACTATTCAAAGCATTGTGGGAGTTGACATAGATAATTTTGTTCCTTATCCTGTGGTGGATGGTAAAAGCACAAACGGTGGTTATTGCGGTCCTGCAGTAAAACCTATTGCCCTGAATATGCTGAAGAATTGTGCGCAGCATCCGCAGGTAAAAATTCCGATTTCAGGAATTGGCGGAGTAGAAAATTGGAGAGATGCTGTTGAATTTATTTTGCTTGGCGCAACTTCGGTCCAGGTTTGCACGGCAGTGATGCATTATGGTTTTGGAATCATCCGTGAGATGATGGCGGGGTTAGAACAATACATGGATGAAAAAGGATTCAAAACATTGGATGATTTCAGAGGTAAAGCATTGCAAAATATTTTGCATTGGGAAGATTTGAATCTGAAATATAAAATTGTTGCAAACATTCATGAAGACAAATGTATCGGCTGTCAATTATGTTATACAGCATGTGAAGATGGCGCTCACCAGGCAATAGGGTTAAGCGATGATATCTTAAATCGCAAGCCACACATCATTGAAGAAAACTGTGTGGGATGTAATTTGTGTTCGCTGGTTTGTCCTGTTGAAGGTTGCATCACAATGGAACGGAGAGATAATGGAAAAGAAACCCTGACGTGGAAAGACAGAACATTGGCTGGAAATATTCCAAAAACTTTTAATGATGAACTTGCAGGCGGATTGCATCATTGGGTGCCTGAACCGGGTGAGGCTTTGGTAAAAGAAAAACCTAAACATTATAAGGCGCATTAAAAACCGTTTTTTTTGAACCAAATTGTACTATTATCTTCCGGGTAATTCCCGACAATCATCTCAATAATTTTTTATTATTTTAAAATTAACAAAACAATTGCTTCAATAAAAATCAATAAAAACCTTTACTTTAGCCGCAAGAACTCATCCCCTGTATTTGTGTATTTATATTAAAAATATATATTTACAATTCTTTTAGCCACCTAACAACCAAAATTATATGAGCCAATTTGATTTTCCCCGCATTAATTTTCATGGAAGTGTTTTGTTGGATACACCAACTGCCAATAATGGAAAAACATCTCCACTTACAATTTATGATCAAAATAATGCGCAACCCTATCTTCCTCCCCGCTTATATTTGACACCTCAGCAAGTTACGTATGTCAAGCAGAACTATCCGCAGTTCCCGGTTAAGCCGGATTCATCCGGAAGCTATATCGAAATTTCACCTATAAATACTATAACAATTTTTCAGCAATGGGCTGTTGCAGTGCTTGGAACTTTTCAGGCGGATAAGGCTTACTGGCCTTTATATACGTATTGTGGAGTTGAACTGATTGCACCGGGCTATTGGAATTATTTTGGCGATTTAAGCATGAGCCTGCAAAATGTTTTGGTTACCGGTGTTCAGCTTCCCGGAGCAAATGGGAAAGTCACAACCTGGACTCCTCAAAATCTAAGTGGCTGCCCGCCTGTATTGGCGCAAATGCTGGGTGCATCACTTTCCTTCAATTCAAATTTCTTTGATCCGCAATCGCGCACTTCTGCTTATTTGTGTGATGTGGATTCGGAAGGACAGATGTGCACGCAGATCTTTTGTGGAAATGCCGGAATATATAGTAATAATAATGGTGTGCAAAAAACATTTTTTTCGGGTACACCATGTAAGTCAACAGCACGCTGGATGAATTTAACTAAAGTTCTTAACTGGAGCGACCCTTCCCTGATTCCGATGGGAGGTTCGGCATGTTTTTACAGTACTATTCCTCTGTCTGATTGCGACAGTGATTTAAAACTATTATTTGAGCAGTATGCAGGTGAGCCGATTAACAATTTTTTTATGCGATTTGTTATTCACCAGGTTCATGAAGTACGAAATCCTGATTATTCCAAAATGCCCGGTATAACGTTGGGCAACGGGCAGACAGTTCCAAAAAATCCTGCCAGTGTTGCGATTTCCGGTTCTATCTGCCCATGGAAAACAGGGGACATGAAGACAGCAGGAATTTGCAGGATATTAAAAAATTCCGGAACAGTAGCCATTACTCCAAAAGGAATTCCTACTCCTTATCCGAAAGGAAGCTCTACACCGGTTACACTTCCCCCAACCGTTTCGCTTGCACCCGTTTTTTTAAATTACGATATCGTCAGGAATATATTATCGCTCGATATAATAAATTCAATTTGCGAGTATGGAACAGTTGTTGGTTCGCTTCCTCCTTATGCGGGCAATGGTGATGTTCCATATTTTTCAGATTTTGATACGTATCATTTTGACCAGGCATCTTTAGACGTTTATTTTCAAAAAGACGGCAGCCCTTTGGCGATTAAGCTGGGAGGTTTTAATTATGCCAATGATTTCAATATGCAGCAATACCTGGCAACAGGAGGAATGGTTGATATTAATCCGATTACTTTCAATACTTATTCTCAGGGAAGGTTTTATATTTCAATTGGAACCAACAAGGTGCTGCTGGAAGATGATGTGTTTATCAGCACTGATCAGCAGGGAACATATGCTGAACAAAACCAGGTTCCGGAGAATTTGTATTTAAATGATGGCCTGCCAAAAGTCCCCATCACGATGCGTGCATTTTTCCGCGGGCAACCTATCCCGTCAACTTCGGTTCAAAAAATTACCGTACAATCAATTAATATGCTGGCAGGAACGGTGTCAAATATAATTAAGTCAATTTATGATGGAATGCCATATGTTTATCTTGTAAACAACGATGGCTGTATGACTTATAATTTTGCTAACAGCGTACAGGATTTGTTAAGCCCAGACTTCTCAAATATTTTTATTTTCACTATGCGTGGGTGTATAACTGTCAACAGGGTGCTCTCAACTGAGCCGCAATTGCAGCCATACCTGAACGGGCAGTTGCCGGTAACATGGGATGTGGTTTACCAAAATGTCTTTAAGTGTTATCATGCCATTTTGCCTATTATGAATGTGATTGTTCCGTTTACGGAGGCGAATTGGTCCGATCCGTTTATGATCAATGCGATGCTTCAGTTTACCGATCAAAACAACTGGAGTAAACCTCTTTATATGCCCATTACGCGTGAGCTTTCTGCTTCACAACGCCAACTCCTGCAATTATGGGCTCAACAAATTCAATCAGCGTAATTGCAATTATCAGTTCTCCAACCCAAACCTAAAAAATTATGAAAATACTTTTTTTAAAAAACAAAAACCTGCTATGGAATATTTTTTTATTCTCCATTTTTTTCCTTAGCTGCGGTACACCACAACCTGTTAAAGAAGAAGCAGCAGTTAAAAATAAATCTCCGCTTGAAAATTTTTTAACAAATGTAAAAAATACAAGTACGAACCAGGATTTGTTCCAGTTCAGTTTGCAACCGGCAACAGTAAATTTTAATTTACCCGCTTTACAATCCTTTGCATCAGCCATGTATAATGGCTACTGGATTCTCCTGGGAGGAAGTGAAATAGGATTTCATGGAACAACAAGCTATCCTCCACCATTTGCTTCAACAGGCGCCAACGATTCAATATGGGTAGTCAATGTGCAAAATTCAGTTGTAATTGGAGTTCCAACCCCCCTGATCTATTCAAATTTTTTATCCGCCACTAATCAGCAATTTTACCAGGTTGGAAATTATTTATATATATGCGGTGGTTTTACGAAGCAATACAGCTCAAATACACAATATAACTGGACATCGGACAGATTTTTTGAAATTTATCTCCCGGCTCTTTTGCAATATGTGCTGAGCGGGGCCACTTCACCACCATTAAACCAGGTATTCACCAAAGTAATACAAAACCCTTTTGTACAAGTGACAGGGGGATCAATGATTGTGGTAAATAATAATTATTACCTCGTTGGCGGACAAAATTACCAGGGAACTTATACGAGCGGGAACACCGGTACCTACACTAATGCAATCAGGAAATTTAATCTTTCTTATGTTCAAAATCAATGGACTATTTCAAATACATCTTCTGTGATTGATGCTGTGAACCTGCATCGCAGAGATTTAAACCTGGTGCCTGTGATTGCTGATGGAATGGATTCATTGAGGGCTGTAATTTATGGCGGTGTATTTACTTCAAACGGATCAGCTTATCTTAATCCTGTTTATATAAGCGGGCTTGTCTATGGAGCACCGGTCATTAAAGTTGACACCATGCAGCAAAAAGTAAATCAATATAATTGTGCCAGTGTTTCAATCGCTGCAAATAATGTTATGTTCTTATATAATCAATCTGCATTTTTAGGTGGTATCAGTTATATGAAATATGATACTTCGTCACAACAGCTTGTTGTCGGTGACAATGGAATGCCGATGCCATTTTCTAATTTAATTTCCTCTATGTTTACGGATGGACAGAATTTTTCGAATGAAGATGATCAATTGCCGCCTCAGTATATGTTACCGGCTTATATTGGTTCTGATGCAATTTTCTTTCCTTTGACGCAATATTTAATGAATGGATATACAGATATCCTTGACATTGATAAAATATTTTCAGGGAACACACCGCCTATATTCATTGGGTACATGTATGGCGGTATACTTTCGGATGCCGCCACTACTGTTTCGGTAAACGGCCATTTTAATACCTATGCAAATCCTGTTTTGTATAAAGTGTTTATAAGTTTACCTTAGCATTCCGGCTATGGCAATGTTTTAAAACCTGATTCAAAAAATGCTTTTGCGCATTATACCGTTCTGGATTTTATTTTTCATTACCTCTTCCGGATCAGCACAACCTCATCTTCTGACCAGTGAAATTGAAGGTGAAAAAATTATTTCCCGTGTTTTTTATCTTGAAGACAGCACGGAAAAACTAACTGTTAACGAGGTATCTTCTCCGGACTTTAATAGCAAATTCAAAACAACCACTTCAGATAATATAGGATTTAAAGAAACAGTTTCGTGCTATTGGTTGAAATTTGAAATAAAAAATAATAGCATCACGGATGGTGAATGGCTCATAGATTTTGATAAATGGGTGCATGTAAATTGTTTTGTTAAAGATGATGATGGCACATGGAAAGAAAAGATTACAGGACACCTGGTTCCATATAATAAGCGCGACTATCCATCGTGTAATAAAAATCTTATTTCCTTAAAGCTCAAAGAAGGGGAAGGAGTGACATGTTTTACCAGGCTTCAAACTACCATAAATCATGTTTTACGTCCTGCGGATTTGAGCTTCAAAGTGTATAAAAAAGAATATTACACCAGGGCAAAAAATCGCCAGGATGTTATTATAGCCTGGTTTGCCGGAATTTTTCTTGTCATCTTTTTATATAATTTTTTTATTTATTTCTCAACAAAAGATAATAATTATATTTTATATCTCGGTTTTGTTTTTTTTAATTTTTTAGCGGGCTTTCAAAATTTCGGCTACAATTTTGAAGCGTTTAGAATGATAGAAAGCTACCCTGACTGGTATAGCTATACTGAAATTATTTTTTCATCCATCTACGGTTTTATCATACTGTCCTTTACCGATCGTTTTTTAAAAATAAAAGAACATTTTCCCGGTTGGCATAAAATATTTAATGGTATCAAAATATCTTTAGCCGTCATCATCATTCCTGCTTTAATGGGATATACTTTTATTATTACAAATGTTTCAGGTCTGATCGGGTTGATTACACTCACCTCTGTGCTGATAGTCGCAATTAAATGCTACCGGAAAAGATTTCCCTCATCAGGGTATTTTCTTTTGGCACAAAGCGCTTTTATCATCGGCTTAATGGTGTACCTCTTAAAGGAGATGTTTGTTTTCCCGGTAACGGATTTTACAATTTACAGCGCCCAGATAGGCGCTTCCGTTGAAGCGGTGCTTTTCTCCTTTGCATTGGCAAACAGGATTAATATTTTGCAAAAGGATAATGAGGAAAAACAGGAAAATCTTATTTTGCAATTAAGAGAAAATGAATTGTTGCAGACAAAAGTTAACCGTGAGCTGGAAGGTAAAGTTGCCGAACGCACCGCAGCTTTAAGGGAGGCGCAAAACCAATTGGTGCAGCAGGAAAAGCTGGCAGCATTAGGCCAGTTGACAGCAGGTATAGCGCACGAAATAAAAAACCCGCTCAATTTTGTGAATAATTTTTCTGAGATGAATGCTGGCCTGATAGAAGAACTTAAAGAAGCAAAAAATGACGAAGAGCGAAATGAAATTCTTTCTGAACTGATTGCCAACCTTCAAATTATTAATCATCATGGTAAGAGGGCGGATATTATTGTAACTAATATGCTGCTTCACAGCCGGATTTCATCAGGCGAAAAACAATTAACGGATATAAATGAATTATGTGACGAATGCTTGAAATTATCATTGGATACGGTTCGTTCCAAATCACCAGGCTTTAATTGTAAGATAGAAACCTTCTTTGTTAAGAAAAGCCCGCTTGTAAAAATTGTTTCGCAGGATATTTCAAGGGCAATTTTTAATTTATTGAGCAATGCTTTTGACGCGGTTAAGAATATGAACAGCGAAGCAGAAGTTATTATGGTAACCGGCCAGGACGATCGGCATATTTTTATCTCTGTAAAAGATAATGGGTGCGGAATACCTGAAGATATAAAGGAAAAAGTTTTTGAACCGTTCTTTACCACCAAAAATACTAAGGATGGTACCGGCCTCGGGTTAAGTATAACCAACGATATTATTAAAGCCCATGGCGGAGAAATAAAAATGGTAAGCGAGGCGGGAAAAGGAGCCACTTTTGAAATCATACTCCCCCTTACATAAATTGCAATTTTATTATTGCATGCTCTTAATGTAATTTTCTCTTAAAAGGTTTGCAGGTATCGTTGTATCTTTTTGATAAAGTAAAATTAAGAGTTACTCCGGCAAACATGTAATAATCCTTGTGCGAAGCATCACCCCGCTGGCGGTCATTATTATTGTCGTTCAACTGATCAATGGTGCGGTCAGAAAGGCGTACCGCCTCAGGGCCGTGAGCTGCAAGAAGAACATCTTTTTTTGCATAGGTTTTACTTACATCGTCAAGGTAATCGGTAGTTGATTTCCTTGCCCCTGCTTCAATAGTTACTCCGAAACGGTTGCTTAATCTGAATTTATAACCTCCCCCGAAAGGAAATGAAACCTGCACCCGCTTATATTTTTTCCGGTCGGGATAGCCGGGCGTTCCCTGTCCTTCTGTACCAAGAGGCTGAAGCGAATAATCCGTTCCGTCAAGTTCCGCTTTTGGATTAAACTTAAAAACAGCCAATCCGAGAAATAAAAAAGGAGTGCCGGGTGTTGTGCGGTTAGCCGTCTGAAAAGGAAAAAAATTAAATTCATACTGGCCTTCGAGTTCCAGGATGGATGATGTGAAAGAGAGATTTCGATATTGCTGGAACGGATCGTCCGATTGAGAATCATCACCGGAAACAGTGCCATAATTAATTCCAAATTTTAATGACCAATGATTATTGTAGCAGTGACGATAAAGCACACCGACAGCCGGATGAAATGAATTCGGATTAAAAAGGCTGCCATTCAAATCTCCTTTATAAGAAGAAACACCCAGCATAATTCCAATCTCAGAGCTTTGAGAAAAGGAACTTTCTGAAAAGAGGATAAATAATAAAAAAACGATTGATTTTTTCATTCAGCTAATTTCACAAAAAGAAAAATTGTAACGTTGTGAAATACACTAATATTTTAATGAAAAATGAATTAAAATAACGGATAAACGGTACGCCCGGTACGGAGCTTATAATTAATTGAAAAGATGGCAAACATGTAAGCGTCTTTATGCCTGGGATCACCGCGTTGGGCACCGGGAGCAGTAATGTAAGAATAAGTATGATCTGAACGGTCCGCCAGGGCTCCGGCTACGGGGTCTTTTGCTTTCAACAGATCATTATCATAATAAGTTTTGCTTACATCATCAATATAATCGGTGAAGGTGTAACGTAAACCATACTCAAGACCAATACCCCAGCGCCTGTCAAGCGTATATTTAAATCCCAATCCAATGGGAAAAGCCATTTGAATTCTTTTATATTTTTTCCGGGTTGGAACCAGTCCCTGACCTTCAGTTCCGAGCGGCTGAAGGGATATCCATTTGCCTTCATATTGGGCTTTCGGATTAAAATGGAATGCTCCTAATCCTACAAATAAATAAGAAGCCATTTCAAATCCGCGCTGTCCGCGAACGCCTTTCAGCCTGTAACGATGGCCTACCTGGTCTTTAATAAGAGAAAATTCCAAATGGGCATCTAATTCATAAATATCCGATTTAAAGCTCAGGTTTCGATAGTTTCTGAAAAACTCTGTTGTTAAATTATCATTACCAGCCAACTGGCCATAAGATAAACTCGCATTTAAGGCAATGCCAGAGGTTATTTTATAGCGGTACCCTGCACTTAAAGCCAGGCGGGTTTGTGAAAATTCAAAATCTTTAAAGTAATGTGTTCCTATCTGGTTAGCTCCGCCCAGTTCACCAAGGAAATTTGTTGCTCCTATCCCGAAATGCAGTTCTGCACGCATCGATTTCCAGCGGTTTCTCAGTCTCTGCCCCGAACTGATCAGTGGCAAAACAAGCAGGAACAGAACTGTATAAGTAGCTATCTTTTTCATAACGTTGAGTTAGGTGCAAGTCACAAAAATAAAGATTTATTTGAATTATCCTGTTTTAAGGATAAAATTCATTTTTTATTGTGACACAGCTCCCTTTAATTCCTTTTATCTATACCCCACATCAGCTTATTTCTCAATGTCTGGAGAAAATTCTGATTTTCTAACCGGACAATATTAAAAGTAAAATCTTCCTTTCTTACAGCGAACTGGATGGACGAATCAATGGTTACTGACCTTGAATCGAGCGAAGCAAGGAAATACTGGCTTCTGCCCTCTACCTCAAGTGAGATTACATTTTTATCAGAAACCACTATCGGGCGCACATTAAGGTTATGGGGTGCAATGGGAGTGATAACAAAATTATCTGATTGAGGAGCCACGATAGGGCCTCCGCAGCTCAGCGAATATCCTGTTGAACCGGTTGGGGTGGCAATGATGAGACCATCTGCCCAGTAAGTAGTAAGATATTCTCCGTTCAAAAATGTATGAATATTGATCATGGAGGAGCTGTCTTTTTTGTGAATCGTAAGCTCGTTCAGTGCGTAATTCACATCTCCGAAAATTAACCGGTCGGTTTCGAGCCGGAGCATATTTCTTTTATCCAGCGCAAAATGTCCCTTGCAAAGGGATTCAATTGCATTCGGTATTTCTTCAATAGAAACACTGGATAAGAAACCTAACCGGCCTGTATTAACGCCCAGCACGGGTATCCCTGTATTCTGAACCAGCGTTATGGTATCCAGCATGGTGCCATCACCTCCAATGCTGAAAATAAAATCGGTTTTCCCCCTGATGTCAGCCGTGGACCCGAAAACGGTATTCTTAAATTGTCTTTTTGATTTTTGTTTCAGCTGGCTGTAAAAAGATTCAAAGATGGTGTATGAACATTCCGCTTTTTCAATTGTATCCAGCAGCATTTCCAGGGAAGGAATTAAATCATCTGAAATATTTCTGCCGTAAATGGCTATGTGCATGGTGGAGAATTGAGCGGGCAAATGTAGGTCTTTTTGATATTTTATTTTTTAAATTTCTTTATATTAAAAATTTAGGAGCAATTGACATTCGCTCATAAAGTGACATCATTTTTTTATAGCCAAATAGGGTCTTTATAACACAGGAATTTTAATTCCGTTTACTGAACTTTTCTTTTGCAGATATTTGCATAATAAAATTAAACTCCAATGATGCGCAAATTACTCAATTACTTTTTGCAAGGGTTGCTTATAACTGTACCTATAGTAGTAACATTTGTTGTACTGTTTAAATCCATTATCTGGATTGACAGCCTTCTGCCTTTTCAAATTCCTGTAAAAATTCCCGGTTATCCGGATATTGAATTACCCGGGTTAGGGATTCTTGCACTTTTTTTGATGATCACCATCTTCGGATATTTTGCATCGGCACTGGTGGCAAACCCGGTTTTCACTATTACAGAAAAGTTGTTGGGAAAAACACCGCTTTTAAAAATTATTTATTCTTCAGTAAAAGATTTGATTGAAGCATTCGTGGGCGAGAAGAAAAGATTCACACAACCTGTTTTAGTTACCATGACCCGTGAACCGGTGATCCAACGCATTGGATTCGTTACTGAAAATGATTTGACAAACCTCGGGATTCCACTTGGAAAGCTGGCGGTTTATTTTCCATTTTCTTATGGATTTAACGGGCAGCTTTTTATTGTTCCTGCTGAAAATGTTACTCCTATAAATGCATCCGGAACGGAGATGATGAAATTTATTATTTCGGGTGGGGTGACGGAGATTTAAAAATTGTAATCCTTTAATTAAAAAACATAAATTGTAATTTAGTCGCTTAAAAATATTTATCATGCTGCCAATAGCTCAATCGGAAGAAGAAATAATGAATGTTAATTCTATTGATAAAAAAATAAATTCTAAAGAAATGAAATTCGGAACAAAAGCTATTCATGCAGGACAAGAGCCTGATCCGACCACCGGAGCTATTATGACTCCCGTTTATTTTACATCCACTTATGTCCAGGAATCTCCCGGTAAACATAAAGGGTATGCTTACGCAAGAGGAAAAAATCCTACGCGAAGCGCCCTGGAAAAATGCATTGCTTCACTTGAAAATGCAAAGCATGGATTATGTTTTTCCAGCGGTATGGGCGCAACAGATGCAATCATAAAACTGCTGCGGCCGGGCGATGAAGTTATTGCTCCCGATGACCTTTATGGAGGCACCTATCGCATGTTCACAAAAGTTTTTGCGCATTTCAATATTAAGTTCCATTTTATCAATATGTATAATGCTGACAACATCAAGCAATATGTTAATGATAAAACAAAAATGCTCTGGGTGGAAACACCCACCAACCCAACCATGCAGATTATTGATATGAATGCCTGTGCAGAAATTGCAGGGAAGCATAAACTTATTTTTGCGGTTGATAATACATTCGCCTCTCCCTACCTGCAAAACCCGATAGATCATGGTGCAGATATAGTCATGCACTCTGTGACCAAATATCTTGGCGGGCATTCAGATGTAGTGATGGGAGTAACCTGCACAAATAACGATAAGCTCCAGGAGCAGCTTGCATTTATTCATAATTCCTGCGGAGCCACTCCCGGACCAATGGACAGCTTTCTTGTGCTGAGAGGAATCAAGACATTGCATATTCGCATGGAGCGGCATTGTGCGAATGGAAAAGCGATAGCGAATTTTCTGAAATCCCATCCCAGGATCGATAAAGTTTACTGGCCTGGTTTCCCTGATCATCCGAACCATGCTATTGCAAAAAAGCAAATGAAAGATTTTGGCGGAATGATATCATTTATTATAAAAGGGAATTCAATGGAAGATGCTTTTAAAATGGCCTCAAAATGTAAAGTGTTCTCGCTTGCTGAATCCCTGGGAGGAGTGGAATCTTTGATTGGCCACCCTGCTACGATGACTCATGCTTCCATACCAAAAGAAGAACGGGAAAAATCCGGTGTTACAGATTCCCTTTTGAGATTGAGCGTAGGTATCGAGGATATTGAAGATCTGGTTGAAGATTTAAAGCAGGCGCTTGCTTAATTATTTATTTCTTTTTACTGTCATTTTTTTGTAAAATAAACCCGGCAAAAGCACACCAAAAAATTTCAGTTCAGATTATAATTCAATTATCTTTTATATTAACTTTGCCCGATAAGAAAATGCAGTGAATCAATTTACCCGCTCATTGAAAATTCTTCTTTTCAAAATTAATTCCAAAGTTCAAAATTAATCCCATTTTAAAATGAAAAAATTTTACTTATCATTATTACTTTCAGGCTTTATAAGCTGCATTATTTCCTCCACTTCCAATGCGCAAGGGGACTGGTGCTCGAGTGAAATCCTTTTCAGAGAAAAAGCGAAAGAAAACCCTGCCCTGCAATTGAGCCGCGAGCAGCTGGAAAATGAAACCCGGCAGTTTATTGCTCAAAACCAAAATCAAAAATCAACCGGGGTTGTAAAGATCATTCCTGTTGTTTTTCACGTCATCCATGAAGGTGGTTCCGAAAATATTTCAAGGGCACAAATTGTTGACCAGGTTGATTCACTAAACAAAGACTTCAGGAGACAGAATGGTAACGCGGTAAACACCCCCCTGGTTTTTCAGAGTGTTGCTGCGGATTGCGAAATTGAATTCAGGCTTGCCCAGCTGGACCCCAATGGAAACTGTACTGACGGAGTAACCCGCACATTTTCACACCTCACAACCAATGCCCGCGATAATGTGAAAGCGCTTATTGACTGGCCCAGCAATAAATATCTTAATATATGGATAGTAAAAAGCATAGAGAACACATCGGGAAATCCCGGAGATATTATTGGTTTCGCCCAGTTTCCCGGGGGAAGTGCACTTACAGACGGAGTTGTGCTCAGGTATGATTACACCGGATCAATCGGCACGGCTGCTTCAAACAATGGCGTGGGAAGAACCGCTACGCATGAAATAGGACACTGGCTTAACTTAAGGCATATCTGGGGCGATGCTAATTGCGGAGATGATTTCGTTAGTGATACTCCGACTGCTGACCAGGAACACTATGGATGTCCAATCCATCCTTTTCATGTGAATGTTTGCGGAACCGGATCCAGCCCTGATGGCGAAATGTTTCCTAACTACATGGATTATACCGATGGCGCCTGCCAGAATTTATTTACCAACGGCCAGAACCTTCGTATGCAGGCAACATTAATTTCAGGTGTCAGCGGAAGGAACAACTTATGGAGCGCCTCTAACCTTACGGCAACGGGAACAGACGGAACTCCTCCTGTTACCTGTGCTCCTGTAGCTGATTTCAATTCCGAAATAATATTTATCTGCGAAGGCACAACGTTGAATTTTATCGATGGTTCATGGAACGGAACAGTCACCACATGGAGTTGGCAATTCCCGGGTGGAAATCCATCGAGCTCCAATTCCCAGAACCCGTCTATACAATATAACTCTGCCGGAGTTTATGATGTTATTCTCACAGTTTCCAATTCCGGAGGCACTGATACCAAAACCGCCACAGGCATGGTGGTAGTAAGCCCGGCCCTGGGAGCAAATAATTCTTATCCCTGGCAGGAAAGCTTTGAGTCCATCACGGTTCCCGGTAACGACTGGTATGTTTTGAATTCTGCCGGAAATGCATGGGAACAATCAACTATTGCAGCCCACACGGGTTCAACTTCCATGCGGATTTACAACTATACAGGTAATCCTGACTACGGTACAGATGATTTAATCACCACAAGCTTTAACCTGACTAATGTTTCCAGTACCACAATGACTTTCTGGAGGGCATTTGCCTATCGCTCCACTTCTGCTGCGGACCGGCTTAGAATCTTTACTTCCACAAATTGCGGGCAGCTTTGGACGCTCAAATATGTAAAATCAGGTATGGGATTGAGTACTGCCGGATTAGTAGCCGCAAATTTTGTTCCCTCCGTTACACAATGGGATGCGGATACTGTAAATCTTTCTTCAAGTACCGTTTCGGGCAAACCGAATGTGAGGTTTAAATTTGAATACAGCCAGGATTCAGGAAATAACATTTATCTTGATGATATAAATCTCGATGGGGTGGTGGGCATGAATGAAGTGTTTTCAGAAAACGTAAAGTTTGAAGTTTATCCCAATCCGGCTCAGGCCAAAGCGCACATATCTTTTAATTTATCTGCAACAGATTATGTTGAACTTAAAATTTTTGATGTGACCGGCCGCGAGGTAAGAAACTTAACCGGGCAAAACCTGGAGGCAGGAGAATATCAATATGATGTTGACGGTACGGTTGCCAATGGAGTTTATTATGTTCGCCTTACCATAGGTAATAGCTCTTCGACTAAAAAATTAGTCTTAAATTAATAAATCAATCAAAATAAAAACCAATTAAAATTTCAGCATGAAAAAAAACAACTTACTATTTCCGTTTCTGTTCGTTTGTGTTTTATTAATCAGCACAAACAAAGGTATTTCCCAGAATGAAAATCATAAATTCTGCGGAACAACCGAGATGCATAATAAAGCATTGCTTAAATATCCTGATTATGCCAAAAACCACGCTCTTCTTGAACAGGAAACAGCAGAATATACAAAACAAATTGCTCAGGGTAATTTGAAAACCCAGGGTGTCGTATATATTATTCCGGTTGTATTTCATGTGCTGCATGAGTGGGGTTCTGAAAACATCAGTGATGCGCAAATCATTGACGAGGTAAATATTCTTAACCGCGATTTCCGTAAGCTCAATGCGGATACCAATTTGATTATTCCCTCTTTTACGGGGATTGCGGCTGACTGTGAAATAGAATTTCGGCTGGCTCAGTTAGATCCCAATGGCAACTGCACAAACGGAATTGATCGTATTGTCTCTTCCAAAACCAATGCTGCTAATGATCAATCCAAATTAAATAACTGGCCGCATGATAAATACCTGAACGTATGGACGGTTAAAACGATCGGAACTGCAGGAGTTGCAGGATATGCATATTACCCCGGAGCTGCTAACGGAATCGATGGTGTATTAATTCTTTCTGATTATATCGGCAGTATTGGCACCAGCTCGGTTGGTACTTCACGGGCGCTTACCCATGAAATAGGACATTACCTGAACCTGCAGCATACATGGGGAAGCAGTAACAATGTCGGAGTAGCATGTGGTGATGATGCAGTTTTTGATACTCCGGTTACCAAAGGATATTCCAACTGCCCTCAGCCTTCCGCAGCGGCCATTTGTAATCCCCCGATAATTGAAAACTATCAGAATTACATGGATTATTCTTATTGCTCAAGAATGTATACTCAGGGACAAAAGGACAGGATGAGACTTGCCCTGATGAGTTCTACCGGATTACGAAATCATTTATGGACTACTTCCAATCTTGCAGCTACCGGAACCGATGGTACTGTTTATACATGTGTTCCGCTTGTTGATTTTAATCCTGAATTGAGGTTTGTTTGCGAAGGCAATACTGTACTGTTTTCCGACTTTACTATGAATCTTAACGGAACTCCTATCACAAGACAATGGGACTTCATGGGCGGCACACCGGCTACTGATACTTCTGCAAATCCGCTTATTCAATACAATACAGCCGGAACGTATGATGTTACACTCACCGTTACTAATTCAGCCGGAACAGATACTAAGACGGTTACGGGAATGGTAATAGTAAGCCCGGCAATGGGAGTAAACGCATCTTATCCGTTTACAGAAGGATTTGAAACCATCACCGTTCCTGGAAATGACTGGTTTGTCCTTAGTGATGCAGGTAATGCATGGGAACAAACCGGACTGGCAGCGCATACCGGCTCCACCAGCATGAGAATTTATAATTATACCGGCAATCCATCAGGAACTGTAGACAATTTAATTACCACGAGCTTTAACCTTTCAAATGTTTCCAGCACATATATGACATTCTGGAGAGCTTTTGCTTACCGGTCAAATTCTACAACAGACGTACTCAAAATGTACGCTTCTACTAATTGCGGACAGCTGTGGGGTTTGCGTTATGTAAAAACAGGTACCACCCTGGCCACTGCCGGTTTGGTGTCTTCTAATTTTGTTCCCAGCAGTACACAATGGGTAATGGATAACGTAAATCTTTCCACAAGCGCTGTTTCAGGTAAGCCGAACGTCAGGTTTAAGTTTGAATATACCCAGGATTCAGGAAACAATATCTATATTGATGATATTAACCTCAGCGGAGTTGTTGGAGTTAATGAGATCAGCGCTGAGCAGGTTAATTTCGAAGTGTACCCGAACCCGGCCGTTGCTAAGGCGAACATCTCTTTTACATTAAGTGAAAAAGACAATGTCACATTGAAAATTTTTGATGCTTCAGGACGGGAAATAAGAACAATGGTTGAAAAGAATTTGCCTGCAGGTGAATATCAGTATGAAGTTGATTCATCCGTTGAAAGCGGTGTTTATTTTGTAAGCTTAACTATTGGTGACAGCCAGGCGTTAAAAAAATTAGTTTTGCATTGATAAAAATTTAAGTTTTATTAAAAGGCATTCGCCATGAGCGGATGCCTTTTTTATTAAAGGGATGTTAATTTTTGAAAATCTACAGTGACAATGAGTGAAAAAAAATTTTCTTTAAACCTGAAATACGTAATATATGCATCACCCGAAAAAGTCTTTGAAGCGCTTACTGAATCATCCGTCATAAGCAAATGGAGTGAGTCAAAGGGAAAAGTGTCCGAAAAAATTGGCGGAGAGTTTGAGTTATTTGACGGATGGGTAAAAGGAGAAGTGCTGGTTTACAAACCCGCTAAAAAACTTTCCTATTCCTGGAAACCTGCTGAATGGGATAAAAAAACTCTTCCGTCAATAGTGTTGTATACTTTTAATGTGCACAGTGCAGGAACAGAAATTATTTTAGAACATACTGGTTTTCCTTCAGCAGAAGAAGCTGCAAAACATAAAGACGGATGGATAGATTATGTTTTTGAGCCATTGAACGATTACTTTACAAGCTAAGCCCCGTTTGGGTTTAAAGTTTCGCAGCAGGTGTAAAAGAAGTTGCGTAATTCGTAACTTCGCAGATAATCATATTCAGAAGCAATTGAATCGTAACCTCACTGACGGCCTTAATTTTTTTTCTAAGCTTACTCCGCGCAGGGCATGGAATGCAACTAAAACGCTCAGCAGCTATTACGTTTCTAAATGGACCGGCAAACCTGCTCATTGGGGAATGCCGATGAGCATTTCTTTTGAGCCGACAACTTCCTGCAACCTGCGTTGCCCTGAATGCCCGAGCGGGCTCAGATCTTTCACAAGGAAAACCGGAATGCTCGGCCCTGAATTTTTCAGGAAAACAATTGACGAAATTGAAAAAGATCTGCTGTATCTTATTTTTTATTTCCAGGGTGAGCCTTATCTGAACAAAGACTTTCTTGATCTTGTTAAATATGCTTCATCTAAAAAAATTTATACCGCCACTTCCACTAACGCTCATTACCTTGATGATGAAAACGCGCGTAAAACAGTTGAATCCGGTCTTGACCGCCTGATTATTTCTATTGACGGAACCACGCAGGAAACATATCAAAACTACCGGATAGGAGGGCAGTTGGAAAAAGTATTGGAAGGAACGCGAAACATAATGAAATGGAAACGTGAATTAAAATCGAAAACTCCCCATGTTATTTTTCAATTTCTTGTCGTGAAGCCAAATGAACACCAGGTGGAGGACATATATAAGCTGGCAAAGGAAATGGGGGTGGATGAAGTCGGCTTAAAAACCGCCCAGGTTTACGATTATGAAAACGGGAATGAGCTTATTCCAACCACAGATAAATATTCGCGCTATGCATTACAATCAGACGGCACGTATAAAATTAAAAATAGCCTGCTTAATCACTGCTGGAAACTCTGGCACAGCTGTGTAATTACCTGGGACGGTATAGTAGTGCCCTGCTGCTTCGATAAGGATGCATGGTACAAAATGGGTGATTTGAAAGAGCAGAATTTTTATGATTTATGGAATAACGATTTGTATAAAAAATTCCGTGCTGATGTGCTGCGTTCGCGGAGTGAAATTGAGATGTGCAGGAACTGTACAGAGGGAACAAAAGTCTGGGCGTAGCTATTTCCTGGTCTTTTTTTACTTTTCCTAATTAATAAAAAACATTTACATTTGTTCAGATCTGATCTTTTCCTCATCTTATAAATCCTGATTTCAATATTTAATTCTAAACTCAAACCAAATGAAAAACAAAATCAACAATTCAACACAAAAAAAATGGATGCTGCTACTTTTTGTAACAGCTTTCACTTATGCTGCATTCACTCAGCCGGTCAGCTGGACTGCTTACTATGAAGTAGGAGATAACACATTTCCTCCTCCGGCCACTGTAAACCTGAAAAGCATTGCTTATAACCCGGTAAACAGTGACATTTATGCGTACGGTCAGAAATTTTTTAATCTTCCTGCTCAGCCTTCGGGAATGGTATATACTCGTGAATGCGGTATAGTTCGTTATGATAATGCCGCAGGAGGAGTGCCTTTAGGAGAAGTTTACGATGTCCATCACGATAATACAACCATGATACCGCGTTCCGATGAAGCAGGAGAAATGGTGATTGCCGCTGACGGCAGCGTGTATGTGACTGCAAAACGCTATTATGATGATATACATTTATACGACATGGTTGTAATCAAATATAACAGCGTTCTTGTTGAGCAATGGAGACAATGGTTTTTCAGCCCGGGTGCTGCTGATGATGCCGGCATCGCAATTGCGCTGGATGGTTCGGGTAATGTATGTGTTGCGGGGCAGATAGGTAATAATGGCGGGGGTACAGGAAAAGATTTTTTGATTGCAAAAATTTCTTCAGGCGGTTCATTGACCTGGCAGCGTATTTACAATACTTCAGGCACGCAGGATGATATATCGGCTGACATCACCACCGATGCATCGGGTAATATATATGTGACAGGGACTTCTGTTTCTGCAACCAACGGAAACCAGATTACGCTGATTAAATATAGTGCCGGGGGTACGCGTCAGTGGACCAGATATTATAACGCTGTGGGAGCTGCTGTGCGCGATGACCATCCGGGTTCGGTGACAGTAAACAGTTCGAGCGGTGATGTATATGTTGCAGGAACAACTGAAAACGCATCGTCCAATACAGACGTGACTCTCCTTGCATATAACGCAGCAGGAACCAGGCTGTGGGTTAAAAAAACAAATAATTCAGGTGACAGCCGCGATCGCGGTTTTGGAGTAAAAATTGATCCGGCCCAAAATATATATATTGGCGGGGATGTGGACAGGGATGCGACTGCTAACATCAGTGGTGATTTGATTTTGCGAAAATATAGTCCTTCCGGTGCGCTTCTTAAGACTATAAAGTATAATGGTTCGGGTTATAATTGTGAGTTTGGTGATATGGCACTGGTCAATTCGAATACCCTGTATGTAACGGGGTGGTGCCTTGGTGCTACAATTCCCCCTTCATCAGGATCATATTCATTAATGACCATAAAATATGCTGCAGGCATTTTACAGTGGAGCGATTTTCTTACACCCGGACAGTTTCAAACCTGTGGTGAAGGAGAATACGGTTTTAAGCTGGCAGTGAATCAGCCTACCTCCGAAATTGTTGTAGGTGGCCGGTTTTGGCAGTGGTGTCCGGGCGCACATCCTAATCAGTGGCTGATCAGAAGATACAATCCTACTTTGAGAGAAGGGGAAGAACATGCAGGTGTAATAGCAAATGAAAACGCTATAAAAATATTTCCTAACCCCGCTTCCGGCAGAGTTACCTTAGAACTTCCATCAGGGCAGGAATCCGATTTGCAAATTGTAAATACGTTGGGAGAAATAATTTTTTCTGAAAAAGTTTATAGCTCTTTAGTGGAGATAGACCTGGCAAAATTTCCAAAAGGTATGTATTTCGCAAAATGGAATGATGGTAAAAATTTCGATTCAAAATCTTTTTTAGTCGTTAAATAAAGAAAAAAACAAAAGCTTAAAATGCCCTGCGGTTCAGGCTGCAGGGCATTTATTTTTTAGAGACGGTAAAAATCTGGTTAATTGTGTTACCTTCACATGCAGCTTTTCAGCTTTCTTAAGCATCTTATAAATACTTATACCTTCAAACTATGAAAAAATATTTTATCCCAGCCTTAATTTCTTTTGCCATCCTTTTTATTTTCAGCTGTAAAAAAGAAAAAAATGATGTTGCTGTTGTTGATTACGGAAGCAGCAGCGGCTTAAGGACCACCGTTACCGGAATTGTGCTGGATGAAAGCAATACTCCTGTAAACGGAGTTACTGTAACAGCTTACGGACAAACCACCACGACCAGTCAGTATGGAACATTTGTTTTAAAAAATCTGAATGTCAACAAAGACCGTTGTGTGCTGAAATTTTTTAAAGCAGGTTTTTTCATCCGCTGGCATGGTTTTATTGCCTCAGCAAACACAGTGAATTACGTTCGTGTTGTTTTAGTAAGCAATGCAGCCACCCAAACGGTTTCATCCACAACAGGAGGAACGGTGAACCTTGCTGATGGCAGTTCTGTGCAGTTTCAACCCAATTCATTTGCAACACCAAACGGAAGTACTTATACAGGAACGGTAAACATTGCCATCAAACATCTTTCTCCTGGTGATGCCAATTTTGGTTTTATGATTCCTGGAAATGATTTGCTTGGAAAAAATCTGAACAGTGAAGATGTTGCACTTTATACTTATGGAATGCTTGGTGTAGAATTAACCGGCAGCAGCGGTGAAGCATTGCGGCTTGCGAATGGAAAAGCAGCAACAACCACATTTGCTATTGCATCTTCTCAATTATCATCTGCACCCGGCAGCATTCCGTTATGGTATTTTGATGAAACTACTTCTTTATGGAAAGAAGAAGGATCGGCAACTAAAGTGGGAAATAATATGTGGGAACGGTGACTCATTTCAGCTGGTGGAATTGTGATATTGGAACAAATAGTCCCTTAATTAAAGGAAAAGTTGTTGATTGTAATGGAATGCCAGTTCCAAATATTGTTGTAACGGTTAATGGATGGGCAACAACGTTAACGAATCAAAATGGGGAGTGGCAAGGACAGGTACCATCAGGGAGTACATTAACTGTCCAGGTTTTAGCAAGCAATAATAACGGGATTGTATTAAACAGTCAGATAGAGATTGTTCCCGCTTTATCAAATAATCAAATATTTATTGTTCCGGATTTAATAATACCTTGTCCAACAAGAATAACCGGGCAGTTAAAAAATTGTAATGGTTCAGAAATAATAGATGGGCTAATTGTAACTACGTGGGCAAGTGGAAATAATTTTCTGTATGGCGTTAATGGAACTTTCAACATGCCTGTACCCGGCAATACTTTCATAACTTTAAATGCCTTTTCGTTCGATAACATTAATCAATATTCTTTTACTACTTCTTTTCAATCGTTATCTACAAATTCCACATTAACTATTGACTCCATTTATTTGTGCACTACAATTTCCATTTCATATGAAAACGGTTTTATTTTGAATGGTGATGGATATAATAACAGGCTTTTTATAATTGATACAACAGATGCCATCGGCTCATATGATGGCCTAAATACAACTTGCTCTGTATTCGGTATAGATAGTTTATCTGGCATTAATTGTTTCTTCTCTGTAGGTTTTATTGGTAATGTTGCAGGGATATACAATTATAATACTGCATTAAATGATTTATTTATGGATGTAGATGGAAATTTAGACAGCTTAAATTATCAATCTTATTTTTGGCCTTCTCAAGGTACTTTTGAAATTAGTGAATACGGGTTAATAGGAGGAAGAATAATAGGAACTTTTTCAGGAACATTGGCTAATCAGTTTGGGGATAGTGTCAATGTTACTAATGGAAGGTTTAATGTTTTCAGAACCCAGTAACTCACCCTGCCTCTCCACCGCCCAACCATAATTTCTTAACGGGAGTTCATTTTGCCTATGGTTGGTGTTTTTCACCAACCATATTTATGAACACAAGCCTGAAGAAAATTTCCTTAAAATAAAGTTTTAAGAAACAGGCCTTTTAAACAGTGCAAAAAAATCTGTCCTGTACTTGATCCCGATTGGGATGGCTGCATCGGGTAAATAAATAACTTTATTCCGCACGTTCTGGATTTTGCTCATCGGCACAATGAATGAACGGTGCACTCGCACAAACTCGTTAGCCGGCAGCTTTTCGAGCAAAGCTTTCATAGTAATTCTTGCCACAATGGTTTTCTGGTTGAGGAGATGGATCTTTAAAAAATCATCGAGCCCTTCAATGTACCGTATGTCTTTGCAGGCAAGTTTCATCAGGCTGTAATCGGCACGGATAAATATATGCTGCACATCGGTCGTTTCTTTTTGCAAAAATAATTTGTGGTAATCATTCGCCTTGGTAAGCGCCTGCAGGAAGCGCTGGTACGAAAATGGTTTTTTTAAAAAATCAATTGCATTGAGGTTGAATCCTTCCAATGCATACTGGTCATGCGCAGTGGTAAAAACAAACATCATTTTACGCGGCAGCAGTTTCAAAAACTGGATGCCTGTTATGGAGGGCATTTGAATATCTATAAAAAGCAGGTCAGCGGGAAATTTTTTTAAATATTTAAGAGCAGCTGTCGGATTGGTGAACGTTTTATTCAGCTTCACCAAATCAGTCTTGGCGCAAAATTCCTCGATGATTCTCAGTGCAGGCGGTTCATCGTCTATGGCGATGGCTTCAATCATGACAAAACAAGTTTCAGTTTCACTGTATATTTATTTTCCTTATCCAAAATTACTAATTCATGGCTGGAAGGATATAATAGTTGCAGCCGCTTTTTTGCATTCTCAATGCCGGTCCCTCCTGTTTCATTTCCATCACTTAAATGCGCAACCTTATTATTTGAAACGGTCATATTAAGTTCGCTGCTTTTAATATCGATCGTAATGGAGATATGCGAGCGCTCTTCAGGGTTCACTCCGTGTTTAAACGAATTTTCAACAAAAGGAACTAAAATAAGCGGGGCAATTTGCTGATCAGTGATATTTCCGTCAACAATAAAATTAATTTTGACCGTTTCGTCCAGGCGGATTTTTTGCAGCTCAATATAATCGCTCAGGTAGTGAATCTCCTTTTCCAGCTCCACAAACTCACGCGCTGATTCGCTGAGCAGGTAGCGCATCAGGTTTGAAAGCATCACAATGGCAGAGGCTGCCGTTTCTGATTTTGTAACAATGAGCGAATAAATGCTGTTAAGCGTATTAAATAAAAAATGGGGGCGCACCTGTGCTTTCAGGTTGGTAAGCTCTGCCGATAAACGCTGCTCTTCAGAAAGCTTCCACTGCCTGTTAATTTTAAGGGTGAACGAAATAAAAAATATAACCAGGAAAACAAAAATGTTATGAAACGTTTCAAAGAAGAAAGGAGGGAAACGCCTGTAAGAAATAATAAGCGCTGGCAGGAAACACGTAACCAGGTAGCAAAGCACAATGCAAAAAACATAGACAAAATATTTTTTCTTCAGGTAAAATTTCGGGATCAGGATGGAAAAATTAAAATAAAAGAAACCGATCAGCAGAAAAATGATCACATAATCGCGCACGGCATTCGGGTTAAATATATCATGAAGTGAATGAGGGAGATGCGGAGCAAACACGACAGGCAATAATAAAAGCGCCATCCATCCCAGCAGATGGTTTATTATTTGGTTAAATGGTTTGCGCATTAAAATTTTTTAATTGATCAGGCAAAGGTAAAAGGTTATGCGGACCATCGTAAAAAAGCGCATGTCTCCATGCGCCTTTCCAATCCTGACAACTTATTGGTACTATGAGTAAATGAATAAAAATATTACAACGTGTTCTGATAATAGTGAATAAAAAATTGGTTTTACTTTTCTTATTATTTCAATAAGTTCCATTCAGGCCGTTCAAAAATATCATTCAGCTTTTGAAAGCAGGGCAACTTTGAGGAGAATGCCTTTGAATTGTCGGTGAATGGCCGGGTAAAAAAGTAAAACGAATTATTTTCTTTCGGCAACAACCATGTAATGGTCAGCGAAATTGCACAGGAAGGAAAACGAAAAAAGCGTTTCCGCAGCATTCAAAATTTCCAGCAACCGGGTTTTCTTTCTGAAAAAAGGCTCGAGGTAAGAAGGAGGGATCGTTATTCCTATGGGCTTTGTCATCGTTATGCTGAATTCTTTTTGAGTAATTTTTTTGAGCTCAGCTGGCGAATAATAAAATGTTTTTTGAATGCGAGAAGCAAGCGGTGCATTCACCCCTTCTTTTGATAATCTCCGGAATGCTTTTTTCACATTCAGTTTACACAGGAAATAAAATTGCTCCCATAAACATTTTCTTCCCATGATCACGGCAATAAATTTTCCATTTGGCTTTAGTAAAGAAGACAGGTCAGCAGATAATTTTTTTAGCTGCGTATCACCCATACAATTTAGCCCTCCAAAGTTTGAAAAGATCAAATCAAATTCTTTATTTGAATAATTTTTTATGAGATCATCAAACGCAGCAGCTTCAAATTTTAAATGCTGATTTCTCACTTCTGACTTGAGGCTTCTCAACTTTGCCTCCGCCTTTTCAATCATTTTTTCAGAAGCATCCGTTGATATAACATGATGACCTTTACCGGCTAACCACAATGCATCTTCTCCGGTACCGCAATTAATTTCGAGAATTTCAAGACGGGTATTTTGCGGTAAAGTCTTTTCTAAAAAATGATAAACTCTTTTTCGCTGAAGTTTGCCAATGTTTGAAAATGTAAAGTCTGTATCATAAGATTTTGCAACAAAATCAAAAGCCGAAGTTGAAATTTCTTCCGGGTTACTCATTCAATCATTTTGAAACCAGGCTCTTTTCCTTCATTTTAAACTTATGAACGAATTTACCCGTTAAATGAAAAGGCATTGCTGCTATTCTTTTCAATGATGCAACAGAAATATCAGCGGGGTTAAAAAAGAAATTTTTCAGTTCTTCCAGGCCCTGTTTTGTACGATAGCTTTTGTGAATGAAACGATGGAGCTCTTTGTAAAACTGTGACGAATAAGTGTTTTTAAACATTAATGAAAGATCATCAGAATCGGTCCAGTTTGATTTTTCTTTCAACTGCTCTTTTACCGTTTCATAAAATTTTGTTCCGGGTAACGGATAAGATACGCTTACGCCTATATCATGCGGCAACAGGTCCATTACCATTTTTATGGTTGCATCAATATCTTCTTTGGTCTCACCCGGGTAGCCAAACTGAAGGAAAAATGCAGGCCGGATATTATATTTTTTAAGCAAGCGTGTGGATTCATAAATTTGTTCAACAGTAGTGCCTTTTTCCATTGCATCCAGAATTTTCTGCGAGCCGCTTTCAGCTCCGACCCAAACTGTTTCGCAACCGGCACGCGAAAGCGCAGCAATATTACCTGCCTGGCCGCCAGGCAGGTTTTCCTCCAAAAGCAAATCTACACGCGACTGAATTTTAAAACGGATATTGATTTTTTCTTTTTCAATTAAATTGGCAAAATGATTTACCCAGCCCGGTTTCAACCCGAAAATGTCATCGCAAAACCATATATGGTCAAAATCAAATTTTTCACTGAGCAATTTTATTTCGCTGATTACATGTTCAGGAGAACGTGAATTATAGCGATTGCCATAAATAGGTTTTGCACACCAGTTGCAATGAAAAGGGCAGCCGCGCGTAGTATTCATATTGATTGAAAAATACCCGGTGCTCTTTTGCCAAGCTTCCCTGTAAGGCTTAATATTAATTAAGTCCCATGCGGGAAACGGCAAAGAGTCAAGATCATTTAAAACCTTTCTTTTAGGATTTATTATGGGTTGACCTTTTTTCGTGAAAATGATTCCGGCAATTTTATCGAAATCATTTTCATTTTTATTTATCGCATCGAGTACTTCATATAATGAGATTTCTCCTTCACCCTGTAAAATAAAATCAGCCCCTTCAGCGAGATATTCCTGGTAGTGATCAGTAGAATCAGAACTGCAGACAATTACCCTGCAACCGGCTTTTTTTGCCAGGCGGCACATCTCAAATGCAGCATTGCGCATATTAGTAAGGCACATTTTCGTAAGGTAATTGAACCCGTCATCATAAATCACCAGCACATCAGGCTTAATTTTTTTCAAAGGATCAAGTATACTTTCTGCATTTTTTTCAAACATTACATCGTGCAGAAAAACTTCAAACCCGTTTTCGCGTAATACCGAAGCAGCCTGTATAGTACCCAGCGGGGCATAAGGCTGCTGCTGTTTCCACTGCTTTGGATCAAAGCGGAGAAAATAGGAATGGGTGAAAAGAACTTTCATTGAAATAAGGAAGTATTCACGTCATTCAAAAGTGTCCGAACGGGCTCCTTCGGAGAGAGTGAAACGACATGCTTTTTTTCAAACTGTTCAATTTTCGCATAGTATAAAGCAAGAACTTTTTCCTGGAACTTATTCGGATGATGCTTTGAAACATCTTTCTTTGAACGCAAGGCATTTTCAAAATCTTCGGGGCTGAAGTGAATGAATTTTTTCTTCCAGTATTTCAATGTTATTTTCAGGCAGAGATCGTCCAGCTTATTTCCGATAAAGCCATTCAAAATTTTTTCAAGGAAAGATTTTAAATAATTGGAAGAATATTTTTTAACAGGTTGCCCGGATGGATTCGCATTTGGGAGAAAATATTTCGTCCAGGTGTTTGCTTTTAAAAATTTTTCAAATAAATCTGCGTTCAGCATAGGAATTAATGTTACCAATTCGGTGGCTGTAAAAATATTTTTATCCGGAATTTCGAGGTTCGTATCATCAATAAAATAATTGACACAAAAATATTTATGCGAGTTCAGCAGGAATGTTTTTTTAAATAACACCAGCAATGTGCGGCTTAACCATAATCTCGAGGGAGCTGTTATAATAAAATAATCAATATCAGAGTCTTTGTCCATGTAGCTTTTTGATAAAGACCCGGAAATAAAAACTGCTCTTACGTAAGGAAATTTTGAAATAATCCCCGAATATTTTTTTGCTGTTGAATCAAATTTATCCGCTAGTATGTTGCCGTTAATTCTTCTTTCAATAATTGAATGATCGTCACTTACAAAGTAAAATCCGCCAGAATGATTGATAAAATTTTTGCCTGCAAGAAAATCCAGGCTTGCATTTATTTCACCCGGCAGGTTGCTTTTACATTGACAATATTTATGAATTTCTTCTTTTGTAAGCGGGTATTTAAAAACATCAAAATAAAGCAGGGCATTTAATATTCCCCGCTCAATTTCATTGAAATATTTCTTTTCGGCAGCAAAAACTATTTCCTTTTCATTTTTCATATCTTTCAAAATTACTCATATTACCGTTTAGAAATGTTTTTTCAGGGGTTGAACACGAATAAAAACAATTTTAAAATGGTTTAATACCAGTTGATAAAAAAATCATGCCTTGCTTATTTCAAAAATAAAATCATTTTCCCAAAGACGAAAGTATTTTTTTTTCAGCTGCATCTGCAGATTATTTTTCTGTGAAATAGATTTTATTTCTTCAAGATTGCAGTCATCTGACAAAACCATTATTACTTTGGATGCATGCTGTATATATCCCGGTAATTCGTTAAAAAGTTTTTCAAAATACTCTGCATGTTCACCGCAAAACCAAGCAAATTCATCTTCCGTTTTCGGCTGTTTTTTATAATATGGCGGATTAATGAGGATGAAATCAAATTTCTGCTGTGGAATTTTTTCAAACAGATCTGAATGGATGATCTCCAAATTGACATTGTTTTTACCGGCATTCAGCAGGATATTTTTAACAGATGATTCGCTTATGTCGGAAGCCGTAACAAATGCATTTTTTTTTGCAGCATAAATGGAAATCAATCCCGTGCCTGCTCCCAGTTCCAAAAAGGTTTTATTTTTTAAATCAAACTGATCAAGATAATTCAGCAAAATTTTTGTGCTGAAAAATAAGCCGGGATGAAAAACCCCTTTTAAAATTATTACCCGGATACCTTTATATCTGAATTTTCGGTCTGAAGCCAGGTATTTTTTTACCAGTGGCCTGATGGTTTTTTCAATTACCGGCTTCAGAAACTTCAATGCGGGCATCCTGTTAAATATTTTACGAAAATCATAAAACTTTTCAATACTTGATTCAATCCAAGACAAGGCAAATGAGCCGGAAACAGGCCCCACAGACTTTTTTCAATACTATTTTGCTATGTGAGAAAAATCATGTACGTTTGCGCTCCTAAAAATAAAAGTATCAAAAATGATCATTATTCCGATTAAAGACAGTGAACCGATTGACAAGGCACTGAAGAAATTCAAGAAAAAATTTGAAAAAACAGGCGTGGTAAAAGAATTAAGAGCACGCCAGGCTTTTGAAAAACCGTCCATTACGCGCAGGACGACTATAAAAAAGGCAAGATACCGTAATACATTGAAGGGGCAGGAGCTTTCTTAAAAAGACTTAAGATATTTATTTTAATCCGCAGAAATTAACTTTTTTGCGGATTTTGTTTTATTTAATTGTTTTATTTCGTACTTTTATTTTTCTTTGATGAACCATTTTCCGATGATGATGCCTGTAAGCAGGTTTTTAAAATATCTCCAGTTCGAAAAAAGATTTTCCCCCCATACCGTTACTGCTTATGAAACCGATTTAAACCAGTTTTTTAATTACTTAGACAAACAATACAAGCTTTCTGAAGTAAAAGAAATTACGCATTTTTTAATCCGTTCGTGGATTGTAAGCCTTATGGATGCGAAGACCACTGCTAAATCTGTTAACAGAAAGATTTCTGCATTAAAATCTTTTTTCAGGTTCCTGCTGAAGGAAAAAGAAATTGAGCAAAACCCGATGCTGAAGATTGTTTCTCCTAAAATTCCGAAGCGATTGCCGGAATTTGTTTCCGTTGAAAGCATGGACCTGCTGTTTAAGCACGTGGATTTCGGTGAAGGATATGAAGGCATCCGCAACCGCATCATTCTTGAATTATTATACGGAACCGGCATGAGGAGGGCAGAATTGATCGGGTTAAAAAACAACTCCATTGATTTTGGAAACGATACCTTAAAAGTTCTTGGAAAAAGAAATAAAGAACGCATCGTCCCGTTGACGCCATCGCTCGTACATTCGCTGAAGGAATATGTGACTGAAAAAAATAATTTTCTGAAAACTTGCAATAAAGAAAATGATTTCTTAATTTTAGACAGCGATTGTGAACAAATTGACCCCAAAAAGGTTTTTCTTATTGTGAAGAAATATTTAAACGCGGTAACTACGAGTGAAAAGAAAAGTCCTCACGTGCTGCGCCATACTTTTGCCACGCACCTGCTGAACAACGGGGCGGATATCAATGCCATTAAAGAATTACTTGGACATGCAAGCCTTGCGGCCACGCAGGTTTATACCCACAATACTATCAGTAAATTAAAAAAGATTTATAAACAGGCACATCCGAAAGCCTAAAAGAAAGGAGAACATTTATGAAATTGAAAATTCAATCTATTCATTTTAATGCCGACCAGAAACTGCTGAGCTTTATCCAGGAAAAAGTGGATAAGCTGGTGCATTTTTATGAAGACATCATGGGTGGCGAAGTGTATTTAAAATTGGATAAGTCAACCGACCTTGAAAATAAGATTACAGAAATAAAAATTCAAACACCGGGAAAGGTACTTTTTGCAAGTGAACGATGCAAGACTTTTGAAGAAGCAACCGATTCGGCTGTTGAAGCTTTGCGCAAACAAATTACCAAGCATAAGGAGAAGATGAGAAGGGGGATGTGAATAGTAAAATTTTCAATCTGCAATATTTCCCGAAGGGATGCCTTCGGCACAATTTTCAAAAAAGAAAAGAAAATTTTATTGCTTTTTGATTTCACCTGACGGGTCGCGCAGCCCCCGTCCAGGTGAAAATTCGGAAACGAAATGGGATTCCATTATTCGAAATTATAATTCATGTGATACGGTTTACAACTGGTTTAATTTTTTGAAAAAATCAGTTAATTATGTAATGGTCAACAACGAACAGGTTTTTTATTTAAGACTTAAATTGTTAGTTACTTTTTAAAATACATTTTTTTGAAAAAATTCCATTGTATATTTTCGCAATATAAATTTTTAATTCATTGACAAACAGTTTCGAAATCCGTGGGCCCGTCCGGCTTAAAGGAGAAATTATTCCGCAGGGAGCAAAGAATGAAGCATTGCAAATCATTTGTGCCGTGCTGCTGACAGCAGAAAAAGTTACGATCAGCAATATTCCTGATATACGCGATGTAAATAAGCTGATCGAGCTTTTGCAAAGCATGGGGGTTAAAACATCAAAAGTTGCGGAAGGCACTTATGAGTTCCAGGCGGATAAAGTAAACCTCGATTATCTTGAAACACCTGAATTTGCAAAACAGGCAGCAGCATTGCGGGGTTCCATAATGATCATAGGGCCAATGCTGGCAAGGTTCGGCAAAGCAAGCATCCCGCGACCCGGAGGTGATAAGATAGGAAGAAGAAGACTGGACACACACTTTATCGGTTTCAAGAGCTTGGGAGCAAAATTTGATTTTGATACGGAGGATAATTTTTACAAAGTAGAAGCGAAACAGCTGAAAGGAACCCACATGCTTCTTGAAGAAGCATCCGTTACCGGCACTGCGAATATCATCATGGCGGCTGTTCTCGCTTCTGGAACCACCATCATTTACAATGCGGCCTGCGAACCTTACATTCAGCAATTGTGCAAAATGCTGAACAGCATGGGCGCAGAAATTTCAGGTATCAGCTCTAACCTGCTTACCATAAAAGGTGTTTCAAAACTTAAAGGATGCAGTCACAGGATGTTGCCGGATATGATCGAAATCGGCAGCTTCATAGGGCTGGCTGCGATGACTCAATCGGAGCTTACCATAAAAAATACCGGGCTTGAGCATCTTGGAATTATTCCTTCCGTTTTTCAACGGCTGGGAATTAAAATGGAATTCAGGAATGATGATATTTTTATTCCGGCACAGGAAAACTACGAGATAGAAACTTTTATTGATGGTTCCATCCTCACTATTGCGGATGCTATCTGGCCCGGCTTTACGCCTGACCTGTTAAGCGTGGCGCTGGTGACGGCTACCCAGGCAAACGGAACAGCCCTCATTCACCAGAAAATGTTTGAAAGCCGTTTGTTTTTTGTTGATAAACTGATTGATATGGGAGCGCAAATTATTTTATGCGATCCCCACAGGGCTACCGTAATCGGGCTGAACCGCAAACATCTGCTGAAAGGAATCCAGATGACTTCACCCGACATCAGGGCCGGGGTTGCTTTGCTGATTGCCGCCCTTTCTGCAAAGGGAAAGAGCGTTATCCACAATATTGAACAGATTGATCGCGGATACCAGAAAATTGATGAACGGCTGAATGCTCTTGGAGCAAATATTAAAAGAATTTAGTCACCCGATATTTCATAGCTTTTCATTATTATTGCAGGGAAATTCTCAATTTATAATTCAACAAAAATTCATCTTTAAAAATGCTTAACAGGAATATGTGGTATCATATTTGTCTTTCGCATGAAAACAAATTTATAACCATGCTTAAAAAACTTAACTACTTTTTGGTACTCATCGGAATTGCAACATTTGCATTCGGATTTGTTTATCAAAACAACAAACAGGGAACTAATGTGGGAGATAAAGCAATTGATCTTGCTTTCAGTACTCCCGAAGGCAAAACACTCGCATTATCTTCATTAAAAGGAAAAGTGGTGCTGCTTGATTTTTGGGCATCCTGGTGCGGCCCGTGCAGAATGGAAAATCCGTATGTAGTTGCTGCTTACAATAAGTACAAGGATGCTAAATTCAAGAAAGCAAAAGGATTTACTATTTACAGTGTTTCACTGGACCAAAATAAAGATGCATGGTTAAAAGCAATCGAGAAAGATGGATTAGTCTGGACAAACCATGTGAGTGACTTGGGAGGCTGGAATTCAAAACCTGCTGCGATTTATGGCGTTTATTCAATCCCTCAAAACTGGCTCATTGATGCAAGCGGAAATATAGTCGGCAAAAATTTAAGAGGCCCTGCCTTAGACCAGGCATTGGATAATCTCCTCTCGGCTAAATAATCAATAAAAACATATTACTGAATGACAGAAGACCGGAAGGTCTTCTGTTGTTTTTATACCTTTGCCTGTCAAATTGACCATCCATCACCCGCTGGCAAAATATTTGACTCATGGTATTTAAGAAAAATAAAAAACAAAGAGAGATGAATAAAAATCAACGTATGGTTGATGAGAATGAACAGGAAAATCCTGGTAACGGGAATATTTTGAATGAACCTGTCCAGGCTGAATTACCTGCAGAACCTGGAGATCAGACTGCTAAACTGGAAGAATCGCTGGCATTGGAGAAGGATAAATATTTACGTCTCATTGCCGAATTCGATAACTATAAAAAGAGAAATCTTAAAGAACGGATTGAATTACTAAAATCTGCTGGCGAGGATATTATTATTTCTGTTCTTCCTGTCCTTGATGATTTTGAAAGGGCGGCTAAAGCACATACCTTACCGGAGGGAATTGCGCTCATCTACACCAAACTGATGGGTGTTCTGAACCAGAGAGGATTAAAACCGATGGATGCGCAGGGAAAAGATTTTGATCCTGATCTGCATGATGCGCTTTCTAATATTCCAACCGGGGATGAAAAGATGAAAAACAAGGTGGTGGAAGAAATTGAAAAGGGATATTTTTTAAATGACAAAGTAATTCGTCATGCTAAGGTAATTGTCGGAAGTTAAGCTTGGTGTTTGAATTAATAAATAAAATTTTTTCGATCTCCCTATAACAAAATGTCAAAAAGAGATTACTATGAAGTGCTGGGTGTGAACCGTAATTCAGGTGAAACTGAAATTAAGAAAGCATACCGGCAAATGGCTTTAAAATATCATCCTGATAAAAACCCGGGAGATAAAGCTGCTGAAGACAAGTTTAAGGAAGCGGCCGAAGCTTATGAAGTGCTGAGTGATCCGGATAAAAAACATCGTTATGATCAGTTCGGCCACCAGGGCTTAGGCGGTGGCGCAGCTGGCGGGGGTTATGGTATGAATATGGAAGATATATTCAGCCATTTCGGAGATATTTTTGGCGGGCAGCATCCTTTTGAAAGTTTTTTCGGGGGTGGATCGCGGGGCGGCAGGCGGCATGTAAACAGAGGAAGCAACCTTCGTATAAAAGTTACTTTGAATTTAGCGGACATTGCAAATGGAGTTGAAAAGAAAATAAAAGTTAACAAACAGGTTGCATGCTCCACCTGTAACGGTACAGGAGCACAAAATGCCTCAGCTTTTTCGCAATGTCATACCTGCAAAGGATCAGGCCATATTCGCAGGGTGACCAATACAATTTTGGGACAAATGCAAACTACTTCTACTTGTCCGACATGCAACGGGGAAGGACAGGTAATAACAAGCAAATGCAAAACCTGCCAGGGACATGGAACGGTGTATGGTGAAGAAGTAATCACAGTCAATATACCCGCAGGAGTTGCTGAAGGAATGCAAATGACCATGAGCGGGAAAGGTAATGCTGCTGAAAGAGGAGGGATTCCCGGTGATTTATTGATTGCGATTGAAGAATCTGAAGATCCGCAATTGAAGCGGGATGGAAATAACCTTCTTTACGATTTATACATAAATTTTTCTGATGCGGCTTTAGGCATGAATGCCGAGGTTCCGACAATTGACGGGAAGGCCAAAATAAAAATTGAGCCGGGGACTCAGCCCGGAAAAGTTTTGCGCCTAAAAGGAAAAGGATTACCGGAGCTTAACAGCTATCATAAAGGAGATTTGCTTATTAATATAAATGTGTGGACCCCGCAAAATTTAACCTCGGAAGAAAAAAAGATTCTTGAAAAACTTCGCACGGCAGAAAATTTTCAGCCCAGGCCCGGAAAAGGTGAAAAAAGCTTTTTTGAAAAGATGAAAGAATACTTTAATTAATCTTTAAATTATCTTCCCGTAATTTATAAACGAATAATCATACGGGTTTTTTTCATCTGCTTTATGATCTTCTCTTGATTCAATTTTCCATTTTTCTTTTTCTAATCCCGGGAAAAAAACATCTCCGTCAAAAGATTGGTGAATTTGCGTGAGATAAATCTTATCGGTTATTGGAATTGCTTTTTCAAAAACCTGTGCTCCCCCGATAATAAAAATTTCCGGATCGTTTTTACAAAGTGCAATCGCTTTTTCAAGTGATTCCGCAACCAGGCAATTTTCTTTTTTATAATCTTTTTGACGTGTAATGATTACTGTTGTTCTGCCGGGCAATGCCTTTCCTATTGAATCAAAAGTTTTTCTACCCATGATCATTGCATGCCCCATTGTAAGCTGCTTGAATCTTTTCAAATCTGCAGGCAGATGCCAGATCAATTGATTGTTTTTACCGATTACCCGGTTTTCTCCGATGGCAACAATGATTGAGATCATATTCTCACTTTAATAAAATAATCATGATAAATATTTTCCGACAATCGGCATTCTTCTTCCCAGTCCAAATGCTTTTGGAGAAACACGCAGAATGGGAGGAGCCTGGAAACGTTTATATTCATTCGTATTCACCATTTTCAATATTTTTCTTACCAGTTGTTCATCGTAACCGGCTTTGATAATTTCGTGCGGGCCCAAATGTTTTTCTATATATTGAAAAAGAATTTTGTCAAGCAAATCATAAGGCGGGAGCGAATCGGTATCTTTTTGTCCATGTCGCAATTCAGCTGAAGGAGGCTTGGTAATAATATTTTCCGGCACAATTTCACCGTTACGATTTAAATAACGTGCAAGCTCAAATACATCTGTTTTATAAACATCGCCAATCACAGAAAGCCCTCCGCACATATCCCCATACAGTGTTCCATATCCGACTGCAAGCTCACTTTTGTTTGATGTATTTAAAAGAATATACCCGAATTTATTTGCCAAAGCCATTAATAAAGTTGCCCGAATGCGCGCCTGCAGATTTTCTTCCGCAACATTAAAAGGTGAGTCTTTAAAAAAAGGTTTTGTTGAGGAAATAAAATCATTATAAATTTTATGAATGGGAATGGTATCATATTTTACACCGAGATTCTCAGCAAGTAAAACAGAATCTGCAACAGAATGTTCGGTAGAAAATTCAGAAGGCATTAAAACCGGGAAAACATTTTCCTTTCCCAAAGCTTCTGTTGCAAGGACCAGCACAACAGCAGAATCGAGCCCGCCTGATAAGCCCAATGTCGCCTGTTTAAAATTCATTTTTCTGAAATAATCTTTCACCCCCATCACTAATGCCGAATGAATCTTTTCAATTTTTGATTCAGGTTTGGAAATTTTGGAGTGAATTTTTTTTGAACCATTGTTCCCCGATCCTCCTTTTTTGAAATCATAAATGAAAAAATCTTCCTCAAAATATTTTAACTCTTCCATCACTTCACCATTTTCATTCATGTGCAGGCTGCCGCCATCAAATAACATTTCTGTTTGTGCACCCACATGGTTCACATAGAAAATTGGAAGATGATATTTCAATGCATTCCGTTTAAGAATCGCTTTGCGGAATTCGGCATGCTGGTAATCAAACGGGGAAGCCGCGATGTTGATGATAAATTCAGGAGAAAATTTTACCAGCTCATCCATCGGGCAAAAAGTGTAAAGGGGATCATCTTCTTCATTCCATAAATCTTCACAAATGGTGAGCGCTATTGTAGTTCCGTTTAATTCAATACACTCATGCTTTTTATTCGGTTCAAAATACCGGTATTCATCAAACACATCATAAGTAGGCAGGAGTGTTTTGTGAATAACATTTTTGATTTTTCCATCCTGGAGAAAAAAAGCAGAGTTAAAATGATTTTTTCCTTTCAAAACAGGATTAATGCTTGGAGAGCCGGCAATTGCAGCAATGCCAATACATTCTTTTGCAATCAATACAATCGAATCATTGCATTTTTTTATAAAATGGTCAAACTCTAAAAAATCAAGCGGGGGGTAACCACTGATGGCCAGCTCGGAAAAAATAATTAAGTCGGCTTTTTCTTTTTTCGCTTTTTGAATGGAGTTAATTATTTTGGAAGTATTCTCTTCAAAATTTCCAACATGATAATTAAGCTGCGAAAGTGCAATTTTCATTCTGAAAAATAAGAGTGCAAAGTTATTGAAAATAAAAATCCCGTCCGCCTCAGGCGGACGGGACACTGATCCTGGTTAACTAATTTTCAGAATAAGATTCCGACATTTAAACCGATGGTGTTTGCATTGGCTTTTCCTTCTTTATTGACTACATCAGAAAAACCGTTTTTATACAATACCCCTAATAAAAGGTTGGTATTGCCCGATAGATTATATTCAATTCCCAATCCTATAACAAGTGAAATATTGAAATTATTTATGTAATCTTTGGCATCTTCATCGTTAAGAGCAATTGAATCTCCTACAGTTACTGTTCCTTTTGCACCGATAAGAAAACCAGGTGCGACACCAAACTGTCCAAAATAACGAATGTAGCCAATCGGATTGGTTTTCATTTTTAATGTGGCAGGAATCTCAATATATCTTATCGTATAATTAGAATGTAAACTCAGATCATTTCCAAGCGTATCAACTATTGGAGTTTTCGACCGTAGTTTTCCACCTTTGTGGTCAACCGTTATGCCCGTTGCAAAGGCATAATTATCTGTAAAACCGAATTCAGTTATCAATCCGTAATTAAATCCTATTTTAGAGCCATCTCCGCTAAAATCATCTGAGCCGGGATGCAGCCAGGCAAGACTTGGCGTTACACCTAAGCCAAAATGAAATTTCTTTTGATCTTCCTGTGAAAACAAATTACTGAATGTTACGCAGCAAACTACCATTAACAAAATTATCTTCTTCATATTATTTAGTTTTGATGCCGCAATGTTAAATAATTTTCGAATGAGAAAAACAAGGTCCTCTTTACTTCTTTTCACAATCGTTCTGTTAATTACTTCCTGCAATCGTGAAAGAAAAATTGATGCAGATATATCTGATATTGATATCAATCAGCCTTTCATGCGTTTTGACAGAGAGCTTTTTTTATTTGGTGATACTGTCACAGTGGAAAATGTAAAACAAATGCGGCAGAAGTACGGATCTTTCTTTGACCTTTTTTGTTCGCGGATTATTCGTATCCGGTCGAATGAGGATACGCTTACCGCAAAAGATTTAACGCAATTTATTTCTGACAGTGATGTAGAAGAAATCCATCGCATGACGGATTCTGTTTTTTCAAATATGAATGAGATACAGAAAAATTTGTTGGATGTATTTAAACACTACTCATATTTTTTTCCTGAAAAGCCTGTTCCTGCCATTGTAACTTATATTTCTGCATTTAACTACCAGGTGATTACCGCGGATAGTACTTTGGGAATCGGCCTTGACATGTATCTTGGAGAAAAGTATGCAGATATTTATGCTTCTATAAATATTCCTTTATATATGTCGCGAAGATTTACAAAAAATTATTTGGTGAATGATTGTATTAAAGGATGGTTTCAAAGCGAATACGATCCCGATTCTGTAAAATCGGAATTGCTCAGCCAGATGATTTACCAGGGAAAACTTTTATACTATACAGATGCTTTAGCGCCAGAAATGCCTGATACAATAAAAACCGGTTATACAAAAGAGCAGTTGGAATGGTGCATAAAAAACGAAGCGAACATCTGGGCATTTTTTATCGAGCAAAAACTTTTATACAGCACGGTTATCCAGGAATATGTAAAATATATTAATGACGGACCTACCACAAACGGGCTTCCCAAAGAATCACCGGCAAAAATAGGAGCATGGATAGGCTGGCAGATAATAAAAGCATATATGAATAACAATGATAATATTTCACTTGAGGTATTGCTGAAAGAAAAAGATGCGCAGAAAATTTTAAATATTTCTAATTACAAACCAAAAAAATAATTTCATGTTTGATGTTTAAAGTTTAAGGTTAGCAGAGCAGTGTAACTTCAAACTTCAAACTTCAAGCTTCAAACTCCAAACTTCAAACAAACTCGTATGAAAACCTCTGAAATAAAATTTACTATTACTCTTGATGCCCGAAATCACCCTGAAACCATTCAGTGGGAGGCGGCAGATTCCGGTACAGAAGGAACCAAGCCATGCAAAGCTGTTATGATTTCTCTTTTTGATTCAGCAGATAAGGGGACTCTTCGCATTGATTTATGGACTAAGCAAATGATGATTGAAGAAATGCAGCGATTCTTTTATGAAACAATTGTCAGCATGGCTGATACTTATGAACGGGCAACGAATGAAAAAGAAGTTTCAAAAGATATTCGGGACTTTGCGGCTCACTTTGGAAAGACAACCAGGGTTTTGAAATAATTTACTTGCAACCCGTATTTTAAAATTTAAAATCTTTCATGGTTTCCTCAATGTATTTTAATATTTCCTCTTTTCCTTGTTTTGTTTCTGCTGATGAAACAAAATAAACAGGCAATGTTTCCCATGTTTCGGAAAGTTCTTTACAAAAAACAGAAACATTTTTTATTGTTTTAGTTTTAGTTTGTTTATCGGCTTTGGTAAACGTCAATGCAAACGGAATTTTGTTTTCTCCCAGCCAATTGATAAAATTCAAATCATTTTTCTGAGGGTCAATGCGTGAGTCAATCAGCACAAAAACAGAAACAAGATTTTTTCTAAGCCTCAGGTAATCCTGTATCATCTTTTGCCATTTCACTCTTGTTTCCTGCGAAATTTTTGCAAAACCATAACCCGGCAGGTCAACCAAAAACCAATTGTTATTTATTTTAAAATGATTGATCATTTGTGTTTTACCGGGGTTTCCTGAAATTTTAGCCAGCCCTTTTTTACCCGTCAGCATATTAATAAGCGATGATTTTCCAACATTGCTTCTTCCGATAAAAGCATATTCAGGAATTACAGGCGCAGGACATTTGCTGTAATCCGTATTGGAAGTAATAAATTCTGCTGATGTAATTTTCATTTTTAAAAGGAAAGGGAGCTTGAAAAAATCAGACAGTAAAGTCTGAAGATTATTTTAATTACTGCTTACGTACGTACGTATTGATATGTCGTTCTTTCTTTGTGTCATAAATATCCGATATTGTAACAAGTATCCCGGTTTCTTCTACTTCTCCGAAATGATCATTTAAAGCGGTGCCAAAAGTTTTCATTGTCGAAGAAAGGTTCATATAAGAGTTTACAAGAGGCGGAATATTTTCACCAAGCTCCCGCACATGCTGGTTCAGTACACGATGACCTTCCTTATATGGCAAGCCTTTCAGCTCTTTTTCAAAGGCACTCATGTCATGCACAATCGGAAGCGGCTTTATCGGCCGGACTAAATTTTCTTTATCAGGGAAATAATAATTCATAAAAAATAAAATCATATCCCGCGCTTTTGCGTGGTAATGGAGATACATGGTAACTTTTCCAAACAAATATTTTATTTCGGGGTTATCCACTACAATTGCGCCAAGTCCGTCCCAGAGATTGTCCAATGAGAATAATCCTTTCCTGTTTTCGGAACTGGGCTGATATTTAGGCTGGACAAATGAACGTCCGAGTTCAATTGTGTACGGAACATAATTATTTAAAAAATTTTTCGAAAATTCGAAAAGCTCTGTCGTGGCAAGCTGTACAATTTCATTTTTAACCGGGGCATCACAGCACTTTATAAAACGGTAGCCGCCAACAATTTCTTTATCTTCGGGATTCCAGACAATGAGCTGCTTATACGGAGCTTCTGCAACATCATACTCATCAATGTCAACTTCTTTGCCGGTTCCGCCTCCTGCAGCGCGGAAGGTAATTTCGCGCAGGCGGCCCAGCTCCTTCATTACCTGGGGGGAATCCTGGTGTGTGATTATATATATTTTGTTTGTTCCATTGTTTGTACTTCTGACAAATTTATTTTTTGTCAATTCGCCTTCCAGTAAATTACGATCAATGGCATCTACAACCTTTTTCATAAAAAATATCGCAGTAAAGATAGAAAAAGGTTTATGGTCTTATAAAATAATCAGGAGAAATAAATTTTTGCTTAAAAAGTAAGCAGGTTTTATGCTCTAAAGTATTACATTCAGGCCTTTAATTCGTATACTTTTTCTTTCACCCATTGCGCCCACTGGTAATCATTTTTTGATTTATCAAAAAATGAATATGGAATAGGGTCTCCGAAAATAATGGTTATGGTTTTGTTTTCCTGCTTAAACATTTCGTCCACTAAAAAGAACATCTCAATGTTAGCTTTAATCCCTGCGCGTTTCCTCCAATTCGCCAGATTATAAAAACGGTTGGTATTTTTTCCTTCAATATGGACGGGCATTACGTTTCGTTTATGCCTCTTCGCTTTTGTGATAAAACTTTTTTTCCATTCAAGGTCTTTAATAATTCCATTTTGCTTTCGTGAAACGAGACCTGCCGGAAAAATCAGCACGCCTTTATCTGAGCCGTATAATGCGTCAATGGCTGTAAGGTTTGCCTGTGCATTTTTCCCATGTTTATTTACTCCGATAAATAATCCCTTCAGGTTTTGCAGCTGCAATAAAATATCGTTCACAATAAATTTTACGTCTTTTCTGCGATGGGAAACTACATCTAAAAGAGCGAGTGCATCCAGCCCTCCCAGGGGATGATTACTTGCAATAATGAATCCACCCTCCGATGGAATTTTTTCTTCACCTTTAGAAATAATTTTTAACTTGAAACGCTCCAGCCCCTTGCGTAACCAGTCAAATTCATAAATGCCCCTGTGTTTTTCGATAAACTCATTTACTTCATCTTCGTGAATTACATGCCTGACATAATTTAAAATAAAACGGGGAAGCAATTTTGCAAGGCCGGGATTTTTGTCATGAAAAATTTTTTCAATATCAATAAACTTGATTTCTTCTTTCATTTTAAAATTTCAGGGTTCAGCGGCCAAAAGTAATTCAAAAAACCGGGGCAATATTCTTCCGGATTATTTTTTCAGTATCCTGCTATTACCCTTATTTAATTAGCATTTCAGCCGGTCATTTATTTTTTTAAGCGGAAGACAATAAAGCATTCAAAAAAAAGTTTTCAACAAAAGTGGTAGAAAGTGGTAAAATGTGGGAATAATTTATTTACATTTACCGCCTGAAATAAAAACCTGCCTTTCTTTCTCTGAATTATGCCCAGTTTATACGGAACGCATCACGGCAACGCTGACGAAAAAGGTCGTGTGATGTTACCTGTGGAATTGAAAAGTCAATATGGCCCTGCCGCTAAAAAAGCATTCTTTATAAAGCAAAGCATTTTTCATAAAGCGCTCGAATTATTTACCGCTGCATCATGGGATGAGTATTCAGCAGACACAAATGAAGTGGATACATTCAGCAAAGAAGGAACTGATTTTTTGCTGATGTTCAATGCCGGGGTAAGAAAAGTATTTCTGGACAGTAATGGCAGGTTCAACATCCCGGTTGAGCTGTTTGAATTTGCCGGGATTAAAAAAGAGGTGGTGATGACGGCCATGAAGGACCGTGTACTAATATGGGACCGAAAAACATTTGAAAAGTTTATGAATGATAACCGGCCGCATTTCGAAAAAACAACTGAAAATGTGATGGGCCCGATAAAGAGAAGTAAGAAAGATGCAAAATGAATTTCATAAGGCTGTTCTTTTAAAAGAAAGTGTTGACGGGTTAAAAATTAAAAAGGATGGGATATATGTGGATGCTACGTTTGGAGGAGGCGGTCATTCGAAAGAAATTTTAAAGCGGCTTGCAGAAGGACAGGTGTTTGCATTTGAACAGGATGAAGATGCATGGAGAAATAAAATAAATGATGGGCGATTTATTCTGATTAAGCAAAACTTTCGAAATATAAAAAAGGCATTGAAAGAGGTTGAAGTTGAAAAGGCAGATGGATTGCTTGCTGATCTTGGGGTTTCATCGCATCAATTTGATACTTCAGAACGGGGATTCTCGACACGGTTTGATGCAGTACTGGACATGAGAATGAGCAGAGAAATGGATGTAACGGCTGCCGAAATATTGAATGAGTATGAAAGAGAAGATTTAAAAAAAGTTTTTAAGGAATATGGGGAACTGGAAAATGCCGGAGCGATTGCAAAGGTTATTACTGTTAAAAGGGAGAAAAAAAAAATTCAACAGGTAAGTGAATTAAGAGAAATGTTAAAAAGTTTCGTGAAACATGGAAAAGAAAACCAATTTTTTGCGAAGGTATTCCAGGCTCTCAGAATTGAAGTGAACGATGAATTGAATGCGCTCAAAGATTTGCTTATGCAATGCAGTGACATTATAAAAAAAGAAGGAAGGCTGGTTGTTATTTCATATCACTCTCTTGAAGACCGGTTGGTTAAGAATTTTATCCGCAGCGGAAAATTTGAAGGTGAAGCAGAAAAAGATTTTTATGGAAACCGTATTACACCCTTCAAACAGCTGAATAAAAAAATAATTCAACCGACAGAAAAGGAAATAAAAAGCAACCCCCGGGCAAGGAGCGCCAAATTAAGAATTGCAGAAAAATTATAATTCAAAAAAATATTTCGCTAAACGAGATGAATAAGATTAAAGAAAAACTACCGGAGCCGGTGGTGGAGGTCAAAGATAAAGACCGGGAACAGAGGAGAAGAAAACGTTCCAGGAAATTTTTAAAAGCGCTTAATATTTTCGGGCTCATTGAAAAAGAAATGCTCGTAAAGCTGATGCCTTTTATCTTTTTTCTCACAATGATAGCTTTGATATATATCGCTAACAGTTACTATGCGGAAAAGACCATACGTGAAATGGATCTTACTACGAAAGAATTAAAAGAGCTGCGCTCAGAATACATTACTGTAAAATCGGATCTGATCTACAAAAGCAACCAGTCACAGGTGGCCTCAGCTGTGCTCCCTGCAGGATTAAAAGAATCGCGAGTGGCTCCTAAGAAAATCGTTATCACAGATAAAAAACAAAATACAAAAGAGTAAAGCATGAGAGAGACTCAAAAGGATATTCTCTGGAGGATTTATCTGGTTTACATTTTCATCTGCTTGTTTGGTATTGCAATTATTGTACAGGTTTTCCGGCTGCAATTTATTCAAGGCAACTATTGGCGTGAAAAGGCAGACAGCCTTACGCTCGCATATAAAAAAATTGAGCCTGTCCGTGGAAATATTTATTCTGCTGATGGCAGCCTGTTGGCCACGTCTGTTCCTATATATAATGTGCATGTAGATTTTCTATCAGATGCTATTACAAAAGAAATTTTCAATAATAATGTTGACTCGCTGGCTTACTGTCTCTCTTCTTTATTCAGGGATAAACCCAAAGAGGAATACAAACGATTACTAAAAGAATCAAGGAGAGATGGCGATCGTTATGCTTTATTACAAAGAAATGTAACATTCAATCAGTTAAAAAGGCTCAGGCAATTTCCAATCTTCAGGCTGGGAAGATATAAAGGAGGGTTGATTGTTGAGCAAAAAAGCAGGCGCGAAAGACCCTTTCAATTGCTTGCCGCAAGAACAATCGGTTATAATATTTCTAACGTACCGCCCGTTGGCCTCGAGGGATCTTTTGATAAGTATTTACGGGGTGTAAACGGAATACGGTTGATGCAAAAAATTTCCGGAAATGTGTGGAAGCCGTTAAATAATGAAAATGAGGTAGACCCGAAGGAAGGAAATGATGTGATCACAACCATTGATGTAAATATCCAGGATGTGGCAGAGAATTCTCTTCTCACTCAATTGCAAATGCATAAGGCGGAATCCGGCTGTGCAATTCTGATGGAAGTTGCAACAGGTGAAATAAGAGCTATTGCAAACCTGCGCAGGGGTGAAGATGGTGCTTATCATGAAGATTTCAATAGTTGTATCGGGCAAAGCACAGAGCCAGGTTCGACATTCAAACTGGCTTCCATGTTGGCTGCCATTGAAGATGGATATGTGGACCTGGACGATTCTGTGGATACTCAACGGGGTGTTGTTTATTGGACTGCCGGGCATCCGATGAAAGATTCACACGATGGTGGTTATGGGAAAATTTCTGTGAAACATGCTTTTGAAGTTTCATCCAATGTCGGCATTTCAAAGCTTATATATAAATATTATTCTAAAAACCCACAGGCATATATTGATCGTTTAAGAAAAATGCATATAGGCGAACCGTTAGGATTGCAGATTGAAGGGGAAGGAATCCCTGTTATTAAAGATACAAAAAATAAATCATGGTCGAGGACTACCTTACCGTATATGTCAATTGGATATGAATGCCGGCTTACGCCTTTGCAAATACTGACTATATATAATACGGTGGCGAATAATGGTACTATGGTAAAACCAAGATTTGTAAAAGAAATCCGTCAGAAAGGCCAGCTTGTAAAAACATATCCTGTTGAAATAATTGCAGACTCTGTTTGCTCTCCTTCAACTATCGGAAAAGCGAAACAATTATTAGAGGGAGTGGTGCAAAAAGGAACCGCATCAAATCTTAAAAATTCTGAATACCAGATTGCCGGCAAAACAGGTACTGCACGAATAGCTAATAATAATGCAGGTTATGAAAACGGTGGCGTAAAATACCAGGCTTCATTTGTCGGTTATTTTCCTGCAGATAATCCGAAATATAGCTGCATGGTAGTCGTGTATGCTCCGTCAAACGATGTGTATTATGCGGCACAGGTAGCGGGCCCTATTTTCAAAGAAATTGCCGATAAGGTCTATGCCACCAATATTGAAATGCACCAGGAGCTTCAGGAAGATTCAACTCTGGCAGAAAATAGCCATCCCATATATAAAGCCGGTTTTATAAAAGAAGCCAACAAGGTATTTGCGCATCTCAACATTCCTGAAATACCGGTTGCTGACGGAAATGATATGACAAATGCTGAAAAAAAAGAAAAAAAATCAGGAAGGATAAATATTAAAACTAAAGACAATCTGGTTCCCAATGTAATAGGAATGGGCCTGCGCGATGCCCTTTATTTACTCGAAAACAGGGGCATACAGGTAACCGTGATGGGCAGAGGGGCAGTAATTAAGCAATCTCTCGATGCAGGAATAAAAATTAATAAGGGGCAACAAATAATAATTGAACTCGGCTGATGCTGCTAAAAGATATATTATATAAGGCAGGAATAGTTGACATAATCGGTAAGACCAATGTGGATGTTAGCTCTGTATGCTTTAATTCTTCGCAGGTGACGGACAGGGATTTATTTGTCGCGGTTAAAGGAACCCAATCTGACGGGCACAAATATATTGCAGATGCGATTGATAAAGGAGCTTTAGTTATTGTATGTGAAACTATACCTGATAATAAAAGTGAAAATATTACTTATGTAAAAGTAAAGGACAGCTCCATCGCATTAGCATTTATATGCGCTAATTTTTACAATAACCCTTCTGAAAAATTAAAATTAACAGGTGTGACAGGAACCAATGGTAAAACAACCATAGCAACTTTACTGTTTAATCTTTTCAGAAATACAGGGTATAAATGCGGTTTGATTTCAACCGTGAAGAATCAGGTTAATGACAGGACAGTTAAGGCTACTCACACCACACCGGATCCTTTAAAGTTAAACCAGCTTATAAGTGAAATGGTAGCTGAAGGTTGCACTCATTGTTTTATGGAGGTTAGCTCTCATGCACTTGCACAACACAGGGTATCAGGATTAAAGTTTACCGGGGGCGTATTCACCAATATTACTCATGACCATTTGGATTTTCATAAAACTTTTGATGAATATATAAAAGCGAAGAAAACTTTTTTTGATATGCTTCCTGAAGAAGCATTTGCACTTGTAAATACAGATGATAAAAACGGGCGGGTAATGGTGCAGAATACTAAAGCGAATGTGAAAACCTATAGCCTGAAAGGTATGAGTGATTTCAAATGCCGCGTGATAGAAAATAACTTCTCCGGCTTGCTGCTGAATATAGATGGAAGCGAAGTTGCATGCAAGTTAATAGGGAGCTTCAATGCATATAATCTTCTCGCTGCTTACGGTACATCCTTTTTACTTGGAATGGATAAACTGACCTCACTGAGCGGCATCAGTAACCTCGAACCTGTTGAAGGCAGATTTGAATATATAGTTTCTGCAAATAAAATTACGGGGATCATTGACTATGCGCATACTCCTGATGCATTGCAAAATGTTTTAAACACTATTAAAGATATCAGGACGGGAAATGAAAAGGTAATTACAATTATCGGGTGTGGTGGTGACAGGGATGCTGCTAAACGGCCTATAATGTCGCGTATTGCCTGTGAGTTAAGTGATAAGGTAATTCTTACTTCAGACAATCCGCGTTCTGAAGACCCAAATGAAATTATCAGCCAGATGCAGCAGGGTGTTCAACCACAGCATTATAAAAAAGCATTATCAATTGTTGACAGGAAGGAAGCTGTTAAAACTGCATGCAGCCTTGCTCAATCCGGAGACATCATTCTGCTTGCCGGTAAAGGACATGAAAAATACCAGGAAATAAAAGGAGTAAAATATCCATTTGATGACAAAAAGATTTTACAGGAATCCTTCGATGCCATAATAAATAGCTGATAAAAAAAGTAATCTATATCTTCAATTTAATTAACTAAAAAACTTTCAAACCTTAAACCAGTTTTCGTACTTGCTTTATTACCTATTTGAATATTTAGATAAACAATTTGATTTTCCCGGTGCGGGAGTTTTCAGATATATTTCATTCCGTGCAGCGATAGCCCTGATTTTCTCTTTGGGATTTTCATTATTCCTTGGGAAAAAAATTATCCGGGTATTGCTTCATAAGCAAGTGGGTGAGACCATCCGTGATCTTGGCCTGGAAGGGCAAAAGGCAAAACAGGGAACGCCTACTATGGGAGGATTAATTATTCTTGCCGCAATCCTTTTACCTACGCTTCTTTTAGGGAAGCTGCATAATGTATATGTAATCATCATGCTCATTTCGACCGTATGGTTAGGCTCTATCGGTTTCATTGATGACTATATAAAAGTTTTTAAAAAAGATAAAAAAGGGTTAGCCGGGAAATTTAAAATACTTGGGCAGATCGGGTTGGGAATCATTGTTGGTGCAATTCTCTACTTTAATACTCACGTTGTTGTCAGGGAAAAAATGCCCAAATCGGCAATGGTTTGGCAAAGTGATAAAAATCTTATTGACGACATCCAGGATAAAGACAATGTATTGTTTTCGGGAACAGATATAAAATCAACAAAAACAACCATCCCGTTTTTTAAGAATAATGAATTCGATTATGCCTACCTGATTTCATTCCTGGGTGATAAAGCAAAACAATATGCGTGGCTTATTTTTATCCCGATAGTAATTCTTATAGTAACGGCTGTTTCAAATGGAGCTAACATAACAGATGGTATAGATGGGCTTGCTACGGGAACATCGGCAATAATAGGAACCACGCTCGCAATTTTTGCTTATGTATCCGGTAACACTGTATTTGCAAATTACTTAAATATAATGTACATCCCCAACACGGGTGAGCTCATGGTTTTCATGAGTGCATTTGTGGGCGCATGCGTGGGATTCCTGTGGTTTAATTCTTACCCTGCCCAGGTATTTATGGGTGATACAGGCAGTCTTGCATTAGGAGGTATAATAGCTGTTTTTGCAATTGCGATAAGAAAGGAGTTGCTTATCCCGATAGTGTGCGGAATATTTCTTATCGAAAATCTATCTGTAATGATACAGGTTGTTTATTTCAAATACACAAAAAGAAAATATGGCGAAGGAAGAAGAATATTTAAAATGTCACCGCTTCATCACCATTATCAGAAATCAGGTTACCACGAGTCGAAAATTGTCACTCGTTTCTGGATTATTGGAATTGCATTGGCGGTGCTGAGCGTTGTGACTTTGAAGTTGAGATAGTTTATAAGGGATCTATATAATCTAAAATAATAAGTTCTGAGTGTCACAAACATCAAAAATTTCCATACTCGGTGCAGCAGAAAGCGGTATAGGGGCTGCCGTTCTTGCGCAGAAGAAAGGCTTTGATGTCTTTGTTTCCGATTCGGGGAGTATTAAAAATGAATATAAAAATATTTTGATTGGGAGGAAAATTGATTTTGAAGAAGGGAAGCATTCTTATGAAAAAATTATAGATGCCGGTGAAGTAATTAAAAGCCCGGGCATTCCTGATACATCAGATGTCATTAAAAAAGTAAAAGAAAAAAAAATTCCTGTCATTTCTGAAATAGAATTTGCCTCCAGGTTTACAAAAGCAAAGATGATTTGTATAACAGGAACTAATGGTAAGACAACAACTACAATGCTTACTTACCACATTCTTAAAAAAGCCGGACTGAAGGTGGGGCTTGGAGGAAATGTAGGAAAAAGTTTCGCTATGCAGGTGGCGGCTACTGATCTTGATTACTATGTTCTTGAATTGAGCAGCTTTCAGTTGGATGATATGTATCATTTTAAGGCTGACACAGCAATCATGCTGAACATCACCCCTGACCATCTTGATCGTTATGAATACTCGCTTCAAAAATATATTGATTCAAAATTCAGGATCATTCAAAATCAGACTTCCACCGATTCTTTTATTTTTTGCGCTGACGATCCCTATATTCTTACGGAGCTTGTAAAGAGAAATCCTGTAGTACAACTATATCCTTTTTCCATAAAAAAAGAAGAAGGAATGACCGCATTTGTTAAAAATAATCACATAAATATAAATCTAAACCAAACACCATTCTCTATGTCCATTCATGATCTTGCCCTGAAAGGCAAACACAATTTGTACAATTCTATGGCTGCAGGCATTGCCGCACGCATCATTGACATTTCTAAGGAAATAGTCCGTGACAGCTTTGCTGATTTTGAAAATGTGGAACATCGCCTTGAAAAGGTCAACACCGTTCACGGAATTGAATTTATCAACGATTCCAAAGCCACTAATGTAAACTCTACCTGGTATGCATTGGAAAGCATGGAAAAACCGGTCATACTTATATTAGGTGGTGTGGATAAGGGAAATGATTATAGTATGCTTAAAGATCTGATAAAAGAGAAAGTAAAAGCTATAGTTTGTCTTGGTCTTGATAATAAAAAAATTCACAAAGCGTATGCTGATGTTGTTTCGGATATAACCGATACTGCTTCGGCCGGGGAAGCTGTCAGAACCGCATATTCAAAAGGAAAAAAAGGCGATGTGGTTTTATTGTCCCCGGCATGCGCAAGCTTTGATTTGTTTAAAAACTATGAAGATCGCGGAAGGCAATTTAAAAATGCAGTTCGTTCTCTTTAATTTAAAGAATTTTTAAGAAGATAATTAAACTGAAAATTCAGGAGTTCAACAATTCAACTAATTCTAAAATGCTGAAGTTAGAAACATATTTCAAAGGCGACCGGGTAACCTGGATAGTGGTTATCCTGTTATCAATTTTTTCAATTTTGGCTGTTTACAGCTCTACGGGTACACTCGCTTATAAATACCAGCAGGGAAATACGGAGTACTATCTGTTCAAACATTTTGTGATCCTGTCATTTGGTTTTTTGCTGATGTACCTTGCTCACCTGATGCGCTATACATTTTATTCGCGTATTTCCAGGGTTGCAATTTTTCTCGCAGTACCATTATTGCTTTTAACTTTAGCAATGGGTACTAATCTGAACGAAGCAAGCCGTTGGTTAACCCTTCCTATAATTAATCTTTCTTTTCAGACCTCCGATTTTGCCAAGCTTGCTATAATATTGTTTGTCGCCCGGTCATTATCAAAAAGACAGGAAACAATTAAAGATTTTAAACAGGCATTTCTCCCTATAATGTGGCCGGTTTGTTTAGTATGCTTACTGATACTCCCCGCTAATTTTTCAACTGCTGCAGTTTTATTCACTACTGTTTTATTTCTTCTTTTTATTGGAAGAATGAATATGAAGTATATTATGCTGATGATTGCAGCAGGGTTGTTACTCTTCTTGTTGTTTATTCTTGTGGCAAAGGTTGTTGGCTTCAAGGGCAGAATTGCCACTTGGGAAAGCCGGATCGAAAATTTTATCAGCGGAAAAGATGATGGTGGCGGAAGCTATCAGAATCAGCAGGCAAAAATTGCAATCGCTACAGGCGGAATTTTAGGAAAGGGCCCCGGTAACAGCACGCAAAGAAATTTTCTGCCGCACCCTTATTCCGATTTCATTTTTGCAATAATAGTTGAAGAATACGGGTTGTTGTTTGGAGGTATTCCGGTTGTTCTGCTATACATCATCCTATTTTACCGTGCAATTAAAATAGTAAAGAACAGCCCGCGGGCGTTTGCAACATTTCTTGCTGTAGGCTGTAGTTTCAGCCTTGTATTCCAGGCAATGATCAATATGGCGGTTGCGGTAAACTTATTTCCTGTCACGGGTCAGCCTCTTCCAATGCTTAGCATGGGTGGAACATCTATTTGGTTTACCAGCCTTGCTGTAGGAATAATACTTAGTGTTAGTCGCGAGACAGAAAAAGAAAAAGAGCCAAAACTTGAGCCAATTGCAGCGAAAATATAAAGTGATTATCAGCGGAGGCGGTACAGGAGGGCATATTTTTCCTGCTGTCGCTATTGCCAATGCCCTGAAAAAAATGGATAGCCAGGTTGACATCCTGTTTGTCGGGGCAAAAGGAAAAATGGAAATGGAAAAAATTCCTGCTGCCGGTTATAAAATTGAAGGTCTGTGGATAAGCGGATTGCAACGCAATTCATTTAAGTCAAATCTTTCGTTTCCTTTTAAACTGATTTCAAGCCTGAGACAGGCAGGAAAAATAATTAAAAGGTTTCAACCTGACGTGGCAGTGGGGGTAGGTGGTTATGCAAGCGGCCCATTATTATATATGGCGACACGAAAAAATATCCCTGCATTAATACAGGAGCAAAATTCATTTCCGGGGATTACCAATAAGCTGCTGGCGAAAAAAGTAAATAAAATTTGTGTGGCCTATGATGGAATGGAACGTTTTTTCCCTAAAGACAAAATTATAAAAACGGGTAATCCTGTAAGGGAAGAGGTGGTAAAAATTGAAGGTAAAAAGTATGAGGCCATCAATTATTTCGGGCTTGATAATAATTTAAAAACAATTCTTGTTGTGGGCGGAAGCCAGGGAGCCCGTTCAATTAATCTCAGCATTAAGGCAGGGTTGGAAAAAGTTAAGGAATCGGGATATCAACTTATATGGCAAACGGGAAAATTATTTTATGGTGAAGCTGCTGTCTCTGTTAAAAATTTAAATTCTTCTAAAGTCAAGGTATATGATTTCCTTAACCGCATGGATTTGGCTTATTCTGCGGCTGATTTGGTTATAACACGGGCAGGCGCAAGCACCGTTTCAGAATTATGCATTGTTGCCAGGCCTTCCATCCTGGTTCCTCTGCCCACTGCAGCTGAAGACCATCAGACAAAAAATTGCATGGCCCTGGTAAATAGAAATGCAGGGATACTGGTAAAAGACAGTGATGCCATGTCAGCACTTGTCAGCACAGCGTTAGAAACAATTAAAGATACCGAAAAGCTTTCGGCTTTAAGTAAAAATATAGTTCAGCTTGCATTGCCTGATTCTGCTAAAATAATTGCAAAGGAAGTATTACAGCTGGCAAAATATAAAAACTGAAGGTGATTGACCTGGAGCGAATAAATAATATTTACCTGGTTGGTATCGGTGGAATAGGTATGAGTGCACTTGCCCGTTTTTTTAACGCAAATGGAAAAAAAATTGCCGGCTATGATAAAACTTCAACACCGCTGACAGATGAATTGATACATGAAAATATACATATTCATTTTGATGATAATTTGAATTTAGTGCCGGAAGAATATAAAGATATTTCTCAAAAAGATAAAACATTGATCATTTACACGCCCGCTATTCCGGTCGATTTTACAGAGCTGAACTGGTTCAGAAAAAATAATTATGTTGTTGTGAAAAGATCAGAAGTTTTAGGATTGATTACCAGCAAATCTTTTACGATAGCCGTTGGCGGTACACATGGAAAAACAACAACCTCATCCATCATTACGCATTTGTTGAAGCATGGTGGAGTTGATTGCACCTCATTTCTTGGTGGAATTGCAAAAAACTTTAATAGTAATTTGGTTTTAAGTGAACGATCTGGAAAAAAGACAAAACCGGTGGTAGTTGTGGAGGCGGATGAATTCGACCATTCCTTTCTCACTTTATTTCCGGATATAGCTGTAGTCACTTCAATGGATGCAGACCATCTTGATATATATCATAACAAGAAAAACCTTGAAGATTCTTATAAAACTTTTATTTCACAGGTTAAAGAGAAAGGTGTTACTATTTACAGAGCAGGGCTTGATTTAAAAAATAAAAACCAAAATCAATATACATATTCCATTAATACATCTGCAGATTTTAAAGGAGAAAATATTGTTGTAAAGAACCACCAGTACGTTTTTGATTTTACGGGAAAAGGTTTGCGCTTTGATGGGCTGACGCTTGGGCTTCCGGGCAGGCATAATGTGGAAAATGCTGTGGCAGCTATCGCTGTAGCTCTGCAAATGAATATAACTCCCGAAAACGTGGCATCGGGATTAAGCTCTTATGAGGGTGTAAAAAGGCGGTTCGAATTTCATATCCGTACTCCGCAAATTACATTTATTGACGACTATGCACATCATCCTGAAGAATTGCGTGCGGCAATTCTATCTGTAAAAGAGTTGTATCCGGGAAAAAAAATTACAGGTATTTTTCAACCCCATCTTTATTCCAGGACAAAGGATTTTGCTGATGAGTTTGCAAAGAGCCTGTCGCTCCTGGACGAGTTGATTTTACTTGACATTTACCCGGCACGCGAAAAACCGATCCCCGGGGTTGACTCCAAATTGATCCTGGATAAAGTTTCTCTTGAAAAAAAAAACATTTGTTCCAAAATTAATTTATTGACAGACCTTGAAAATCGTAATACTGAAGTTGTAATTACCCTTGGAGCGGGTGATATTGATCAATTGGTGGAACCTGTAAAAAAAATACTTCTTAATAAACATAAACTTTGAAATCATGCGATTAAAAAAGTTAAAAAAACCAAATGTTAACCTGAAACGTCTTTGGTCTGTTTCAGGTTGGGTAATCTGCGTTTCGACATTATTGGTCACGCTTGGATTTGTGGGAACAGAGAAAAGTACGATCCGTTGTAAAAGTATTGCAATTAACATTAGTGATGAAAACGGAAATGAATTTATAACTGCTCATGATGTGCTGGATTTGCTCAACAGCAATGGCAAACAACCGGTCGGAAAAAGGATGGGTGATATTAACATTGGCTTGTTGGAAAAACTGGTAAACAGCAATCCTTTCGTAGCCAATGCCGAAGTATTTTCAACCATTGATGGAGAGGTCAATATTGACATCCGTCAGCGTGTTCCGGTTATACGAATAATTAATGGAAATGATGAGCATTTCTACATTGATGATAAGGGTGAATTTATGCCTGTTTCGCAAAATTATACAGCATCTGTAATTGTGGCTAACGGCTTTATTTCAGATGGCTACACAGAAAGAAAGGTTCCTCAAATCAATAATGAAAATGACGACTCAGATGATACGAAACCTATGATTAAGCAGATTTATGATCTCGCGCAGTTTATTACAGGTAACGCATTCTGGAATGCACAGGTAGAACAAATCTATGTTAATGAGCAATCGGAAATAGAATTAATACCCAGGGTAGGAAATCACCGGATTATTTTTGGTAATGGATCACATTTAGAGGATAAATTTAATAAACTGATGGTTTTTTACAAACAGGGTTTGAATAAAACAGGGTGGAACAGCTACAGTGTTATCAATTTAAAATATAGTAACCAGGTGGTATGCACTAAAGAAAACATGGATATAACTAAAAAATAAACAATCAAATTAATTCACGACCTAATGCGGATGGAAAACTCAGAAATTATAGTAGGATTAGATATTGGAACAACAAAAATTTGTGCGATTGTAGGCAGGAAAAACGAATTTGGAAAAATCGAAATACTCGGTTTGGGTAAAGCTGAATCCATCGGAGTAATGAGAGGGATGGTGGCTAATATTGAGAAAACAGTTGCCTCCATTAAAGAGGCGGTAGCCGAAGCCGAATCAAAATCAGGAGTTGAAATAAATGATGTACATGTCGGAATTGCCGGCCAGCATATAAAAAGCCTCCAACACAGAGGCATGATTACTCGCGGAAAAATTGATGACGAGATCGGCCAGAAAGATATTGACCTGATCATAGACGACATGTATAAGCTTGCAATGCCTCCGGGCGAAGAGATAATACATGTGATACCGCAGGAATTTATTGTTGACAATGAACAGGGGATCAAAGAACCTATCGGTATGTCAGGTATACGTCTTGAAGCAAATTGCCATATCATTACCGGTTTGATCACTGCGGCTCATAATATTGAAAAATGTGTCACTAAAGCGGGACTAAGGCCCGTGGATCTTATTCTTGAGCCCTTAGCTTCGGCAGAAGCTGTACTTACTGAAGAGGAAAAAGAAGCGGGGGTGGTATTAGTAGATATAGGTGGCGGAACTTCAGACATTGCCATTTTCCAGGACGGAATTATCCGGCACACCGCTGTGATACCCTTTGGCGGAAATGTAATTACCGATGATATTAAAGAAGGATGCACCATCATCCGCAACCAGGCCGAATTACTTAAAATAAAATTCGGTTCCGCATTGGCAAAACAAATGAAAGACAATGAAATTGTTTCTATTCCCGGCCTGCGTGGAAGGGAGCCAAAAGAAATTTCCGTAAAAAATCTGGCGAACATCATACAGGCAAGAATGGAAGAAATTGTCGAAAATGTTTATTACGAAATAAAAAGTTCAGGGTATGAAAAGAAGCTCATTGCAGGAATTGTAGTGACAGGCGGAGGAGCCCAACTGAAGCATGTTACACAGCTTATTGAATATATAACAGGAATGGATACACGTATTGGTTATCCGAATGAACACCTGGCAAAAGGTGTGGATGAGGTTAAAAGCCCGATGTATGCAACCGGTGTCGGATTAGTAATAAAAGGATTCCAGGATATTGAAAAAAGAAAAAGAAAAACCAAAGATGATGTAGTTCTTGAACCTGTCAAGCATAAGGGAAATTGGTTCAACCTGATTTTTCAAAAAGTAAAAGATGGCCTTGCAGAGGATGCAGAGGACAAAGAATTATAAACAAAAAAGTAGTAATCAAAGAATACCAGTTTAAAAAATATTAACTAACAAAAAACATTTACAATAAATCTGTTTTATAATAATCAAAAAACCTAAAAACAATGATGCAATTTGAAATACCAAAAGAAAGGCCTTCAATCATTAAAGTTATCGGAATCGGGGGCGGTGGCAGCAATGCTGTGAATCATATGTTTCACAACGTAATTCGCGGAGTTGAATTTCTCGTGTGCAATACGGACCACCAGGCACTTGAAATAAGCCCGGTGCCGCATAAAATTCAACTGGGTCCCAGCCTTACTGAAGGCCGTGGTGCAGGCTCAATGCCGGAAGTCGGAAAAAATGCTGCCATAGAAAATCTTGAGGATATTCGTAAAGCACTGAGTGGCCACACTAAAATGGTATTCATCACAGCCGGAATGGGCGGAGGCACCGGAACAGGAGCAGCACCCATTATAGCAGGCGTTGCACGTGAAATGGGAATTCTTACCGTTGCAATTGTCACAATGCCATTCAGTTTTGAAGGAAAGAAGAGGAAACAACAGGCTGAAGCAGGCATTGAAGAACTGAAAAAAAATGTAGACACCCTTCTTGTGATATGCAATGATAAATTGCGTGAAATACATGGTAATTTAAAATTAGCCGAAGCGTTCAGTTATGCTGATAATGTACTGGCAACTGCTGCTAAAAGTATTGCAGAAATTATTTCAGTAACGTTACATATCAATGTTGATTTTGCAGATGTACAGACTGTGATGAAAAACAGTGGTGTGGCTATAATGGGTTCTGCCACTGCCACCGGTGATAGCCGGGCGCTCCGCGCTGTTGAATTGGCCCTTGATTCTCCTTTGCTGAATGATAATAATATAGAAGGTGCCAGATACATTTTACTAAATATTACTTCCGGAAGCGAAGAAGTAACGATGGATGAAATGGGTGAAATCACTGATTACATCCAGGAACAGGCCGGGCAAACAGCAGAAGTTATTATGGGAGTTGGAACGGATGCCAAACTCGAAAAAAATATTTGTGTAACTATCATTGCAACAGGCTTTAAAACGAAAGAAAAAATCAAGGCAGATAAACCGGTTGAAAAGAAGATATACAAATTGACGGATTATATGAATGATGAGAAAAATGAAAAAAATCCGGAACCAATAAATCCTGCTGAACCTTATATTATAAACGCTGATATATCAGAAGAAAAAGAAATTGAGGAAGATAAAGTTTACCTCGAGGAAATTCCTGAGCCTGTTTTTATTTCACCATTGCCTGTTGAAGAGGAGGAGGAAGAAGAAATTCTTCCGGTTGATTTTGAAGTGGAAACTCAACCTAAAGACAATGTATTCAAGTTTGACCTGAATACATCAATGCCGATAATTGAATCCTCAAAAGAAGAGAAAAAGGAATTGGAAGCCGGTGATGACATTATAAAGTTTGATTTGCATACTTCTATGCCCATTTTTGAAGTTCCTAAACCGGAGAAAAAAGAACTGGGAATAAATGCAGCCGTTTCAGAGACTGCCCAGGGTGTTTCTTTGCCGGTAAATATAATACCTGAAGAAGAGAAAAAGGAAAAGCCGGGAGTAATGGAAGAAACTAAGGAAGAAATAGTATCAAAAATACCTTCTGATCCAATACATCCTGAAATAAAAAATACAGAAGAAAAGAAACCTGTTCAGGAAGTTGCTGAACCGGTTGAGGATCCGCATGAAGAACTTTTCAGGAGGTCAAGAGAACGTATTATGAAATTAAAAGAAATGAATTATCGCCTGAATACCCCGCATGGTTTGGCTGATCTTGAAAAAGAACCAGCGTATAAGAGAAAAAATATTAAACTGGATGATGTGCCATCTTCAGCTGAAAACAATATTTCAAAATATTCTCTTGCTGAAGACCAGGATAAAAAAGTAGAGATTAAACCGAATAATTTTTTACATGACCGTGTAGATTAGACCAACTTCAAATTTTAAATTTGCATTTTTCTTTAATTTAAAACAACAGGTATGTCGTTAGAATCTCAAATACAAACTGATCTTAAAGCTGCTATGCTTGCCAGGGATGAAGCTGCATTACGGGCCTTGCGTGCGGTTAAATCTGCTATTCTGCTCGCAAAAACAAGCGGAGAAGGCAGTCTTTCCTCAGAAGAAGAATTAAAAATGCTGCAAAAGCTCGTGAAGCAAAGAAAGGAGTCCATTGAGATTTATGAAAAGGAGGGAAGAAATGACCTGGCAAAAAGTGAAAAAGAAGAAGTGGCGGTTATTGAAAAATTTCTTCCAGCGCAGATGAGTGAAGACGAAGTGAAAATAGAAGTAAAAAAAATTATCCAGTCAACCGGGGCAAAATCGGCTGCTGACATGGGAAAAGTCATGGGAATTGCATCCAAACAACTGGCAGGAAAAGCTGATAATAAGATGGTAGCTACTATTGTAAAAATGTTATTGTCCCAATAATCAAATCCAAATTTTCCTGTTTCCATAGTCGGATACCTAAATAAAATGGATGATTTTGCTTAAAATCTTTTGACAAATATTATCTTAGTCTTTTGACCGAAATGATAGCAACAGTAAAAGTAAAAAAGGCCCGTTCCCGGACCCCTTTTTACTTACTTAACCTTATCTATGAAGAGATTGATACTTTTTTTTACAAAAAAGGTTACAAAGCAAGTGGATATTTAAAAATCAACTACTGAAATTAAGATTGACAACATACCGTTAAGTGCGGGTCAGATTCCAGACTTCACGTTCCAAGATTGGGAAAACATGGGGGATATTATGGATTAAGTATGGCTTATCTATGACGTTGATATGGATTTGGTATAGGGCAGCTATGAGATAACCTTTTTATTCCACTTAAAAAAATCCTGAATTTCATTTTTTAATGGAAAGAGGTAATTAATTTTTGATTGTTTTTTTTGATATGCCATGCTGCTGACTGCTTTTTTAAGATCAACTATCCGGGCTGAACTTATACCGATATAAATAAAGGCTTCGAACCCAAAAGCGAAACCGGTTTTGCCAATTTTAACTTTATGCTTACGATGCAGAGGTTCATCACAAACATAAATCTTATATCCTGACCGTGCAAAGCAGAAAAGCAAATCATTAACAGTAATTCTTACCCTGCGAAAGCGGAAGAAAATCCCAGACAGCACGCTGTGAATGAAAGAGAGTTCGCTATGGGTATATTTTCGCCTGTTGTTGCTTTTTAATAAGAATCGGGTGATAAAACGATTGAGCAGCCATAGTTCTTTTTCGGGCAGAGCGCTTTGAAGATCTTCTGCGAGC
>Ga0134123_10000048_pt1 | contig 74016 bp, 124 predicted proteins | sample KB303_FD_96460 | JGI IMG/M metagenome (GOLD analysis project Ga0134123, IMG submission 96460) | Terrestrial soil microbial communities without Nitrogen fertilizer from Kellogg Biological Station, Michigan, USA - KB3-0-3 | ecosystem: Environmental > Terrestrial > Soil > Unclassified ...
GGCATTTCCCGGCTCAACGGGTCGTGCTGTCGCCACTGGCTCGACGTATTTTCGTCGCCGCGCTTCCATACCCCCCAATCGCCGACGTTTTCGAAGCTCATGCTGCCGTGATGCAGGGTACGAATCTTGCTCGTGATGTAGGTTTTGGCTCCCAATTCCCAGAGTCGCCGCGAGAAATTCCAGTCTTCCGACTCCTGCACCCGCTGCCATTTACCAGCGCCGTCTCGGTAGACACGCTCCTCGAAGTTAAACATCGCCTTGAGACAGCCGCTCGCATCCGTTTCGCGCCACAACGGGGATTCCATGTTGAACAGGCAAAGCGCGTGATTGTGGAGCAGGAACTTATCGGCATACCCGATATCAGCGGCGCAAAAGGTTTCCGGAAATTTCTCGAACTCGTTCGGGCAAAATCGTCGCCACGGGTTCCAGCGATTATTCGGGCTCCCAACGCCGCACGAGGTTGCGCCGGAAAAGGCGTCCTTGATAGCCATGGGGACGCTGATAAAATCAGCGTTATACTTGTCCATCTCGTCGTTCAGCACATCGAGCCAACGCTCATAGACCTGAATGCCGCTATGATCGCACTGATCACACTTTTCCCCATGGCAATCACGGCAAATCTCTTGCTTCTCGACGACATGCATGTCCGCGTGAATTTGCGCATGCCGGTCACAGAGTCCGTCGGCGGCGGCATTCAGAGCGGCAACCAGGCAAGCGTTGTAATTTGGTCCGCTCAGGCAGGATGGCAGAATAGACACCTTGTGCTTGCGCGACGACAAAAAAGCAGCATGGGCCGATGTCCATGACACGCTTCCGGAACTCGGCACACCGAGCAAAATGCGATGCATGTCGGCCCCTTCACTGTGGATAGAGATTGGCCTGCTTTAGCGTACGAACAACGTCGCTAAAGTTCATGAACGTACTGCCCAGATTGCCGTTTGAATTCATGTTGACCGCGTTGGCGTTCGTTGCTGCGTTCCCATTCATGCCGACAAGAAGCCCGCTGCTCGCGGGGGACACAACAGGCGTCACATAGGTGCTTGAGAATCTAACGGTCTGCGTAGCGTCCGCATCAGCAGACGCGCCAACAGTCACACCCAAAGGAAGACCGTCGCCGGAGCTGGTAGAGACAATTGACGACCCGGCATTCCAATAAACGCCAACGCCATCCGCAATCGCCGACCCGCCCGATGTTGACTTTGGAAAACTGACGACCCCTTCAACGCACAATTCGCCAGCGACGTTGGCCGGGATATCACGCATCGCGACACCGACGCGAGATGTGGTAACGATGACATCGCCTTTGGATTTCGCCGTACCCGGCGTGTGGGAGATGACAAGCGTGCATTGCAGGACGGTGGCCATTGCCGTTTCCTCTGAGATTCTGCTGGACGGCGTTAGGCCGCATTGCTCACGAGCTTGATCTGATGCCGCGGCCGGTCGGCATCGATGCCGGTGATACCGGAGATTTTGTCGTAGCGCCCCTGGGCCTCTTCCGGGGACCGTGCGGGAATGAGCAGGCTCAAATGCCCCGGAACCTGGACCGAATAACGGTCTTTGGTGTCCTTGCCCCAAAGGCGCTCGGCAGCCTCCTGCGTTCGCTGTTGCGGCGGCTTCGAAAGCTCGGCCTTCCACCGTTCGAATTCCTCTTCCCGGTCCTGCTCGCGCCGAAGCGGCATGGCGACGGGGCGCTCCACGGAGATCGTCCGCTGGAGGTTATTGACTGTGGCGGTGAGATCGGCGACTTGCTGCATGAGGGCCGCGACGTCGGGCGACACCACTGCTGACGGTTCCTTGGTCTTGTTCGGTTCGGCCATTGCGAAAGGCTCCAAAAGAAAACCCCCAGCCCGGCCGGTAGATAAGCCGAACCGGGGGAGCGAAGGATGGTCTGTTACGGCAACGAGGAAGAAACGTACCGCGGCTCAATGACGCCCACCACGTCGCGCGTCGAAATCTTGGTCCGCGCCCAGATGTCGCGGTCGAACTTCATCTGGTTGTTGTCGGCCGCCTGCGTGATTTCCTTGTCCCAGTTGTAGTAGCGCCGGAAAGCCCGCTTGAAGTCGCCAAAGAACCACTTCGTGGCCGATCCGGTACGAGCCTTGACGTAAGCATTGCTCATCACGTTGTAGCGCGGCCCGCCATAAAACCCGGTCTCCATGGGGTTCGCACCGATGGTGCGAATCGTGGTGGCCGACGCCGTGTTATCGACGTGCTGGACTTCGCTGGCTTGGAGGATGCGGTTCGCGGTTCGCTTGAGCGCGGAAGGAACGATGAGGCTCGCGGCCCGCAGCATGACCGGCTCGCCCGTATTCGGGTCCGTAATGGCGTCGAACAGCAACTCGGCCGTCTGGACCGACGTCCAATCGGTGAGACCATTGCCGCTCGCCAAGGCGTTGATATAACTGCCGGACGTCAGATAGGTATTGGTCGCCACGCCGTTCCGCTTGTAGCTATTCACGACTCCGAAGACGACATCAAGGCCGCGCTTTTCGAGTTCGAGGCCGTAGCTATACCCGAGGTCTTTGGCCTCGTCCAGCACCTTGCCCGTCATGTCGAATTCGACGGCCTCGCGCGTCACGTTGGTGATGAGCCCCTTCTTGGTCGTCGGTGCAATATCGATGTATTCTTCGTTCGGCCCGGCCGTCGGGTAGAGTTCGCCCTCGCCAACCGCGCCAATTTTGTCGCCGACCTTGCCGACACCGGGGATGCGCTCGCCGTAGGGGAACGGCGATTGCCGCGAATCGACGAGATTTGGAAAGATGAACTCAGGGGAAGCCATCGCCTCCTTGATCTCGGTGAACATAATCTGGCCGGTGATGTTCGCGAACGCCGAGAGGTCGGTGGCGTCGGCCGCTTCCAAGAGTGGGATTGACCGACCGCTCTTGCGGTAGTTGCTCGTCACGCGAATGAATTCCGCGCCGCCGGGAACGAGCGACTCGAAGAGACCTTGAAACGAGAAGTCCCGCGGCTTGATCGCGCCGGATTCGATCGCCTCAACGAGCCGGACCTGGCAACCCTGCGGGTCTTGTTCGAACTCACGCTGGAGTTGCGGGTATTTCAGAACGCCCATGGTCGTTTCCTCTCCTGAACCGTGAATTCGTGAAACGTCTCTCGGTGCGAAATCTCTTAACGGGCCTGGTAGGCCGCAAGTCGGTCGATGAGCATAAGTTGCGTCGTCGCCGTTCCGCCGGCCTTGACGCCCGCGCCGACCATCATTTCGGTCGCGTTCGTGTAGGTGAAACTGATCTTGATTGGGACGTTGCGGGCCGTCTGGGCGGCGTCATAAAGCGGGACCATGCCGCTGCCCGAATCGGCGAAGAACGCGGCCTCGGCAATCGTGGCGTTGATGGGGCGAATTTCAATGCGGAGCGTCTGGTAAGCCGCGCCGCCCGCCGTGAGCGTGCTCGTAAGGATCGTCTGCGTGGTGCCGATCGACACCATGCACTTCCAGACGGTACTGCCGTCAACCTTGAAGATCGCGGCCCCGCTGAAAGAAGTCTTCACGCCCGCGCCGTTATCGACCATGAAGTCGGCCGCGATGGCGTCCGAGAAGGCGAAGAACACATTGGCCGTATTGTTCGCCCCGGTGACGGCCTCGGTGTATTGCAGCTTGCATTCGCCTTCAATCGGCTTGTTCGCGGCGATGAGGAAGATTTCCTTCGTCGTCGCGAGATAAACTTCGTTGTTGTCGGTCGCGCCCGTGGTGAGCGTGATGACGCCGCCGGCCGCATCGCCTGCCGCCGCGGTGCCGTCGCCGACGAGCGTCCAAAGGTGCGGGGAGATGTACCAAAGGAAGTCGTCATCGAGGCCGAAGGTGTGCTTGCCGACATGGAAGGACTGCGGCAGTTGCAACGTGCTCATTCCCATGATCGTTTCCCCTTACCCTGTCTCTGTTTCGGTGACTTCGATGCCGGTGATTTCGGGCGGCGTTTAGCCGAAGATGCGGGACAGGAATTCCTTGCTGTCCTTCGCGGGGCCGGTCGGCTGGCCCTTCGATTCGAGCAGCGACGCGGACGAGTTCGAACGGGGGCCTTTGGCGGGAGCGGTGGGGACCGGTTTGGTCGCGGCCTTCTCCTCGGTGATGAACGCCTTCCGCTCGGCTTCGGGCAGATTCATCAGCGCCGTGAACTTGACCGGCGACGGACGGTATTCGAGCGATTCGCAAAGCGTGCGAACGGCGTCCTTATCGCGGAGTTTCTTGACTTCGGCTTCGAGGGATTCCATCTTGTCCTCTTTCTTTGGCTCAGCAGCCTCGCCGCCTTCCGCCGCGTCCTCCGGAGGGGTTTCCGTCGGCGGGGCCGCGTCGCTGGCGTCGTCGAGGATCGCCAAAATCTGATTGATCTTTTTCTTCTTCTTGGCCGCGTCGATTGTGTCGTCGGACATGAACGCGGTCACGGCGCGGGCCAGGTGCGTCGCGGCGTCCTCGTCTTCGGGGGCCACGACCGGGGCCGCCGTCTCGGCTGGGGCATCGCCACCCGCGAAGCCGTCCATTTCGAGCAGCGGCTTGGCCGCGCGGGCACTGATGCCGAGTTCTTCAAGCGTTTCGAGAAAGGTTTTTCCCGGCATGTGCGTCTCCCGCGATTCGTAAAGCCCCCGCGTCGTGGCAGGGTCGCACACGATGTCGATGGAGCGAACTTTGTCGATGGATTCGATGATCTGTTTGCGGCCCTTCATGCGGCCGGTGCCGAAAGCGTTCTGACTGAGGCCGAAGGCGGTTGGATGGTGCTCGGCCCAATCGGCGACGAGTTGAAAGTTGGGTGATTGCGGCGGGCCTTGTAAATCTCCGTAGACTCCGTCCGGCTCTACGGTACAATTCGAATAGACGCCCGCGAGATCGCGCAGGGACCGTTCCGCTTTTGCGTTCCGGTTGGCCGGATGGTCGATGTAGGCTTTGCGGCCTTCCATCAGTTTGGCCGCGCTCTCAAGCGCCGTGTCGCTGTACTCGGTGCCGTCGCAGTCCTTCCGGCCGTGCTTGTTTGGGGATGATCGGCCCAGCATCTTGACGCGGCGGATAACGCCGGTCGCGCGGTCAACCTCGTGCGTTTTGCCGTCGATGACTGCTTCGCAGAGTTCGATGCGCGTCAAAGTCTTTGACCGTGTGGCCATAAGCCGAGCATAAAAATTGCTTGGTTGTTGATTCAAACGAAGGGGAGCGAAGGACTGATGGCTACGCGACTCGATCATTTCCCGCACGTCTGGATTCCGGTCCCGCCCGAAGTGGAGGCGTATGTCGATTCCGCGCGATTCACCTATCACACCAGCACGCCGGATTGCCAAATCACGATCACGATGAACCCGGCCTTCGACATTCGCTGGTGCGGCGAAATGCGAGCCACGGAACAAGAACTGAAAGAGGCTCAGGTCGGCGGTGTCTGGAAAGGCTCGCGCCCAAAGTATTGGGACGAGACAGAAGAATGTTGGCGATTTGACGAACCCGGCAAATATGTGCCGTTGGGGGCCGTAGTCGTTAGGACGTTAGCTCAAAAGATACAAGCGAGGGGAGTTTCATGGACGCCGATATAAACGCCGACGAGTCGCCCGAAGAATGCGACAATTGCGGATACCAAACGAAACTTGAACGCTACGAAGAGGCTACATGGCGCGACAAGAGAGGTGTTTTTTGGTTTTGCGAAATCTGCGCCAACACGCACTTAAGTAAAGCGGCCCAGTATCCGGCGCAATGCAGCGACGTGATGCTCTACAAATCAATCGGCTGGATAGCCAACCGGCTTCTCGACGAAATTAGAACGCTGGCCCACGCGAAGGAGATTTGATGGACGCCGACACGCAGCGAAAAATGGACGAAAAGTTCTTAAGAGACAAATTCATTCGGTCGATCCAGCCTGTTCGAAGTGCTCAAATGGCCGAGATGATTCCCAGTCATCTCGCGTCGCTGGCTGGGCACATTGCGGCGGCGCTCATTGCCAATCCGGCCACCTTGTTAGGTAATCAGAACTGGGACTTCACCCAAATGAACGGGCATACTGGGAAGTTGGCGACCACAACCAGGATTCTTTGCGACGCCATCGCCGAAGAGATGGAGAAGTCGAAGCTATTCGCCCCCGCAGTCGTTTTTCATCCGCCCCAAGAAATGGATTCGCCGAGCAAATGACGGATCTGCTCCGGGAGATTCGCGACAAAGCCAAAGACATCCGAGATTGCATCGCGTACGTCAGGTCTCTTTCCGATGCCGATCTCAAGTGGATTTACGAGCGCATCGGCATCGACAAACCGCCGAAGACGAACGGGAAGTTGATTCCGTTTGGTTCGAAGAAGAAGCGACGGCTGCGCGCGGCGCGGGTGCCGATCGAGATTCACGCCGCCATCATGTCGAAGCTCTGGCCGAAGATTTACGGGGAGCGGTGGCCGGCGAAGAAGCCATTCAAAGCGCGAACGGCAGCCGAAGCTGTGGCGGTCTATGAGAAGCGGGCCGCGTCGGGACTGTCGCTGTGGCTGAATGGCCGAGATGACGTCGAGATCACCGACCGCAAGCGACTATTTCACCGGCAAGGGCATCAGTTCGCGAAGGCGGATTCGAACCGGAAAAAGAATGGCAAGTGGAAGGTGCCGCTTTCGAAGACCGCTCTAAGCCCGCCGCGGCATCTCAATATTGACGACGATTGCCAAGACGAGGATACGGTGAGGCGGTTTATGAGCGGGCATCAGGCTCCGAAAGAGACGTTCATGAGGTTTATCTCGGCTGGCACTATGCAGGGCGAAGAACGTCGTTGGAATAGTCGTGGAGAGGTTAACTTCGTTCCGTATATAAGCATCGAAAAGAGCCTCTCACAGAAGGCGGGACGCAAAATAAACCCGCGAAAAAAGCGAATGACGGGGGCGGAGCTGGCGGAGAAACTGAAAGGGATGAGGGCGGTTAAATGAACGAACACGAATGGGGCGGGCGACGAGTTCTAAGCCCAAATGAAGGCTATATCAGCTTTATGGAAATGCCTCGCGCGAATACCGGCGAATTGATCGGTGACGCAATTTATGTAAAAACTTCTATGTTCCATGTGAAGATTCCGGCCGATGTCGGTATCTTTAACGTGACTTCGGAATGCGGCAGGTTCAAAGGCGAGATGCGGATTGAACAATGCGGCACACATCGGGTGCTGACTCACCTCTTTATGTCGGCCCCGATAGAAGAAGCGGCGGAGGATGGCTGGAGAAAGCTATCGCCCGCAAACAATGACAGTTTCATTCGCTTCGACGGGGTAGTTTGCAATTGGAATCCGCGAACTGGGCAATCGGAATCCACTGGCGTTCGTTGGCTTGGGGGCTTGCCTACCTGTGACTGGAGAAATGGATTAGAAGATTCCGAAATCTCGTTTCTGTACAGGGTCGCGCACGCCAGGGGCGATAAGGAACCAACCATCGAGGACGTGAAGGGCATGCGCAGGCTTGAGGCGAAACTGGATGAAATCATTGCCGAACAACAATGCGATCAGCCCGCCATCGTGAAAGGGAACGAAAAATGATTCCGCGTGAGGATTGCTTTAATCCGGTGTGGATAACCTGTGTCATCATCGAACCCGGCTGCCCGGTCGGCTGGATCGTCGCGGCGGTTTACCCGTGGAGGATGCCGTGATGGACGGTGAACCTGCCGATTACTTTGAATGGGCTCCAAGCGAAGAAACCGTAGCCCATATGGCCAAAGGCAATTGGCTTGAAAAGATGACGAAGGACATCAAAGAGGAATTCGCGAACGGTCGCCGCGAAATGAACGTCGGCCGTTATTTATTCGACGGGCTTTTTCCAGACAACATTGCCGCGTTAAAATGGGCTAAACAAAATGGTTTCTGCTTGTCAGGTCAGGAAGTTGTGGGACGCGATGTAATCGTTAAACCGACCCAAACGCAAGCACCCGTCTTAACGCCGCCGCCCGCTGATCGATCAATCCACGAACCTCCCCAATCCGCTTCGTGCGCGTCTCCGGATGCTCCCGGCTGAGTGTTTGCAATGGCAAGAGTGAACCGGTGTCCGGATCAAGGAACGATTCCCACGGCGGATTGTCGCCGAGTTTCGTCTTGATTGTATCGTACCGGCGACCACCCACGGCGAGGCGGCGGCGGCGCTCGTCGGCGGTGGCATACCAATCCCTATAAGAAACCGGATCGGGAGCGACTTCGCTTTGAGCGTTTCGAAAAACGGCGGTCAACGCCGGGTCGTTTTCGATGTAGTCGGCTGGAAAAAGCACCGGAGTTCGGTAACAGCGACACCCCCAAGCCATTATGCTTCCATCGCGAGGCGACTCCAATGGTGGGGCCGGACACTCATCCATACCCTTTTGGCCCGGTTTTGGGTCCAAGTAATAGATTTGGCCATTCCTGGCGGCGTGTGCGGGCCTAGTGTTTTCATCTAATACGCTGTGGATTTGCCATCCTTGAATCATGTCGCCTAAGCCGAGATGCGCCTCATGATTCGCTTCGTTGAACACTCTCAAGCTTTCGCTTCTCGCAATCCGCCGCGCAGTCGAACGCACCCCGTCAACCACCGGGACCAAGTCCCGAGCAATCTGCGACGTCATCTTCCCTTGCGCCACGCCCTGCCCGACGATCTGCGCCAATTGCTGCGGCGTCGCCGAAGTCCGCGTGGCCCCCTCCAGCCGTTGCTCCCACGTCACCCCGGCCACGGGTGCGTAAACGATGCGGTTAACTTGCTCCTGCGACGGCGGCGGGAAGAGGAACCCGGCGAACGCCTCGCGCTTCTCTGCGGCGGACAATTCATCTTCGGTCGGTTCCGGTGCCGTGTATTCGGGCCGCACGCCGAAGCGAAAAGCCGGCTCGCCAGGCGATGTCAGTCCGAGCGCCCGCAAGACGATTTCGACGATGCCGGGTTTTTGCGGGCCGCTCGGCAAGACGCTGGGCCAGGTGTCGTCTTCGAGGAGCAGCGATTCTTGGGCCGGGGCGATACGCTGCAAGGCGGCGGCGCGGAGGTAATTCGTCGGGAGAATGCCGAGCGTTTCGAGGGCCGCACGATGACCGTGGCGCGTCATGCGGTCGAGCGAATGGGCGATGGATTGCTTAGCGACGGGAAGGATACCGGCGAGGGCCGTCTGGGCGTATTGCTGGGCACGGAAAGGAGATTGCTCCGAAATAGCGGCCATGAGGCGACGCCACTGGCTAATGATCTGGCGATCCACGGTGTTGGCGGCGCGGTCAGCCATCAGGACCGCGTCTATCTGGCGAGCCGTGGCGCGGGCGGCAATGCGGGAGGAAAGATGATTGCTCAAATGTTCGCCCTAAATCCTGATCCGACTCGATGAGCGATTGTCTGTAAAATCGTCTTTTTCAACTCAGCAAGAGTGCCTCTCGGAGTTACGCCCAAAACACGCTGCGCCGCGTCTTTCACTTGCCCATTTGGTAATACATCGAGGGCGGACCGCACTTTGTTTTGCAACTCGGCCCAATCCGCCTGGAACCGCTCCGAGTCCTTTCCTTTCTCGTCGGCACTGATCTTGCGAGCCAAGACGCCGGCCTCCTCATGAAGTTTGGCCAACCCATCAGCCGAAGCGAATTCGCTGCCTCCATCCTTCTTGGGCGCTGTTTCGCTCGCCGGCTTCGCTCGCTCATGCTGTTCGCGGCGTGATTTGATTTTCTCGCCGATGCGATCAACCAGTTCGCTCTTAGTCCCGCGAACGTCATTGATCCCAAACTTGCCGGCAAGCAGTTTGATCTGCGGTACACTCATCTCGTTCGAGATCGACGCCATCGCCGCATCAACCTTCTCGAAAAGCTTGTCATCGGTCAGTGCCGAATCAAAAAGCTTCTTGACGTGCTCGTGCGCGGCGTCCAGCGTGGCGGCGTCTTCGGCCTTCTCGTGGGGCTTCGCCTTGACGACGTTTTCGGGGGCTGGCGCGGCGTTGGGAGCGGCCGGAAGTGGCTTCGGCATGTCCTTCGCTGAAGCCAATCTTTCCAATTCTTCCTTAATCATTTTAGCGACATCGTATTTCTCACGAAATGTTTTTTCAGCAACATCCTCCCAATGCTCATCGCCGATCATGCCATTCTGGTCAGCCGTAGCCTCGACCTGATTGTACACCTTGTCGGCGGCTTTTTTGGCGGAAGGGAAGGCGGTTGAATAATCAAAGGCTCCGTCCAGAAAATCAGTTATCACGGCTTCGATGGTCGTTTTGCCGCTACGAACGTCGTTTGCGACTTCGCGGAACCAGCTTTTATTTGGTTTGAATGGCTGATTTGCGCTTTCCTCCTTCGCCGGCTCCCCAAACTCCTTCCCCAAGTCGAAATCGCCGATATCGTGATGCGTCGCCAATCCCGCCAGCGCCACCTTCGCCGCCATCGCCTTCCGTTGCGCCGCCGGGTCCGCATCGTCCGCGTGCTTCGCGATCGCCTCTTCGAGTTTCGCCTTCGCGTCCTTGCCCCAAAGTTTCACGGCCTGCTCGGCGAGGTCTTTCGCCTTCGGGTGGCTCGCGTGGCTGACGTCGATTGCCGTCGGGCCGGCGACGTGATGGCCGTCTTGGTAGTGTTGCTTGTGTCCGAGGCGGTCGGTGAGGACGCCGGTGAAGCCGGATTCGAGGAGGAAGGCTTCGAAATCTTCACTCTCGACGACCGGCTCCGACTCATCCGCCATCACCGCCACCATGAACTCCTTGCCGAGTCGCGCGATCTCTTCGGGCGTCAGCGTCGCCTCTTCGCTCTCCATGGCCGGCGTTCCTTTGCCCTTGAACCATCGCACCAGTTCCGCGACCGCGACAATGGGCGCAGGCCCGATGATCGTCCCCCCAGGCAAGGGAAATGCCGCAATCCCAGCGCCAATAATCGCCAACGCCGTCGGCCGGCCATAGCGCGCCTCGAGGCGATCATAATGCCCTTTCACTTTCACCTTGGCCGCTTGCATCACCTTCGCGGGAATCTTGCTGGCATAGCTGGCCCAGGTTTCGACGTGCTTGTCTGGAGATGCCGGTGCGTCTTTCGGAGCGGCTACTTGCTTGCCGTTTTGCCAGTGGTGGCCATGGGCGTCTATGCCGGTGAAATTTTCGAGGACGTCGCGCGATTCCCTTAACGGCCCCTTAAGCTTCAAAATCATATTGAAATTGTCGTCGCCTCTTTTAATGCCATGATCGAGCATGGCTTGCAAGCGAGCGTTCTCTGCTTCTCGCCCTTTTCTTCCTAGTCGTGGGCGCTCATTCACCTGTTGCATCTCGATTTCGCCGCGATCCCACATCCCCTGCAATTGCTTGTGAAATTCGGGGAGAGTCAGCGGTGCATCGCCCGCTTTTTGCCGGTCATGATTTACTTGCGCGAAAGCCCGATGGATATCGATTAAGCCGTCTTGGAATTGCGGCATCCTTTTAAGCAAGTCCAAAGACTGATGAATCTGCTCATCGGCCGGCTTTCCGCTTCCAGATTTCTGCGTGGCATTGGCGGCAGGCGCAGCCGCTTGAGCCGTGTCGCCTTTTTCAAGCTCCATCTCGATACGGCCAAGGACTGTCGTGTAATCCATGTATTTACGTTTAGCTTCCTCGATCTTAGCCTTCGCCTTGTCTCCGTATTTCTGTATCAGTTGATCCGCATAGCCGCGTATTTTGTCTGGCGACGTTGCGTCCTTTGCCGCATCGCGCTGAACACCCGGCTTGTTAAGGTCGTCTCGCGCGACCTGCTTACCGTCGGACCATTTGTGCCCGTGGGAATCAATTCCGGTGAAACCAGCCTCCATCAGTTCCAACGATTCGAGACTGGCGAGCATCCCAGCCAACGGATCGCCGCCGCTCGGCTGTGGCCCACCCGATGGCCCCCCTCCTCCACCACCAAACGGATCGCCCCCATCCCCCGGCATCGGCAGCGCCCCGCCCTGTTGCCCAAACTTCGCGTCAAACTCCTCGTTGTTCGCCGCCTCATGGTCCGGGTCCAATCCCCGCTCGCCCTGCGCCGTCTTGACGCTTTTAATCTTCGTACCGATGAGAATCTGATCTTCCTGCGCCGTTTGCAGCGGATCGCGAACGCTGATCGTGGGGGCCGTCACTTGCAACTCGACGACGTCGAGTGTGTTTTCGGCAAGCAGGCCGCACTTCATGCCCCACTTGATGGCGCGGAGGACGATGATCATGAAAGCGGTCTTGAAATGGCCTTGCGTGACTTCGGACGCGATAACGAAGGGCGCGCCAGCTTCTTTTGAGGAGCTGTAATTTGCGTTCGAGGCATCGCCCGTCATGTACTCGGGCGCAGCGAACACGGCTCCGCATTGCCGCAGATCGCCCTGCAAAACCTCCAAGTGCTCGCTCGCTCCCACCGCTTGCGGCCACACCGGCTTTTGCCCCATCGGAATCCGCCGCGTCGATCCCGGCCGCGTGCGTTCCTGCGTCTCGGTTTTCCCGCTGACCGGGTTCGTGAATTGCCGCTCGGATAAGCGCGTGGCCAGCGATTGCACCTGGGCCTCGCTCGCCACCTCATGCTGCCAGATTTCAGCCGTCGCCGCGCGGACGCCGCTCGACGTGCTCACGTTCCGCATAAGCTTGGACGCCCGCTCCAATGAATCGACCATGTCGAGCGAGAACGCCGGCAGGCCCCGCTTCGTCGCCGCGTCCTCTTCGAGATTCTTGAGATGCACAATCTCCGACGCCGGCACATATTCGCCCTCTTGCCCGTCGTTGCGGGTGCCCTTGTACTTGACGTAGTATTCCTTGATGTCCTCTTCGTCTTCGAAAGGTTCCGTCTGGTGGCGCATGCCGTAAGACCAGCCCGTGCCGTCCCCGGATTGCGGCGGGTCCGTCACCTGCTCCGGTTCCACGAACCGCACAAAAGTCATGCCCCGAAGTTCACTTTCCTCGTCCTCCACGAAGAAAAGCCGAAAGATCGTCTCGCCATCGCGCCACACGCGGCGGCCCGATTCCCACTCGCGCGATGAACTAACAATCGACGCATCGGGGTCCGGGTTGACGCTCGCAGTGAAGCGATTCGTCATCAGGAATTTGTCAACGAATGCCTGGGTTTGCTTGACGATTTGTGTGTCTTGCGGGTTCGCCTGGACGCCGGGCGACTCGGGGGCGGCGTCCCGGTTTTCTTTCGGTTGGATTTCGTACGTGAAGCCTTTGCCGATGTTGTGCGTTAATAGGTTGAAGAGAAGGCTTCGCGCATAGGAATTCTTGCGGGATATGATGCGCGAGCGTTGGCGATACTGGCCCAACTCAAATTCGTTCCGCCAAATCGGATAATTGTCCCCGCGCTTGCGATCGCTGACGACCGAAACGGGCAGCCAATATCCGGAACCCGCATTGCCGTAGCGCTCTTGGAAGAGGTCGAATAGCGCGTCCGAGCCGCCGAACCCGTCGTACATTTGCGCCCACATGACGGATTCGACGAGTCGCCGCGCCCGCTCTTGGCTCTCCAAAAGCGACTGTTCTTGCGGCGGTTTTTGCTCGCCGTTTGGGGGTTTTCCGTTGGCCGGCTCGGGAGTGGCGGTGTCGGTTGGCATATTTGGAAGATATGCCAGAATGGGTTGTTCTCTCAATTTGCTGGACTACTCATCGCGGGAACCATAACTGGCCAATCATTCGGCTTGGCTTCGGCAATTCCCAACTTAACCATGAGATCGGCGTAAAACGTCGCGTAAATGTCCGCCTCGCATGGATGATCGATCCTGATTCGACTCGCCGACGCCGACAAGTCGCCTTCCGTTTTGAAACGGGTAAAAATACCGGCTCGCCGATATGCTTGTGCTCGTTGGATAGCGAACAAACTCTATCCCATTAAAAAAGACGACATCTTTTTCCATGGTGGTATTATACACGCTAACATTACTGCGTCAACTCTTGGCTAGGTAGAAGTGATGCGAGGACGACGGCGTCGGCCTTATCGGGCGACCGATTGTTCGGCAGCCGCTTCTTGATATCGTCCTTCTTCTCAATGATAACGAGGCCCCCAGGCGATTTCCACGTCGGCGCACAAAGCTCTTGCAAAAGCTCTCGGTCGGGCGGCAACGCCACTTCGAAGCCGTTCGCAGGGTCAAGCAATTCTCTAAAGGACCAATAAGCAAACGCTCTTACGTTGCGAAAACTCAAGATGCCGGTGCGGTCCCGCGCCTTCGTCCGAACACCGAAGTCGATCCCAAAGGCATTCATGCCCGCCTGCCCGCAAGCCTCGGCGGCCGGCGCACCGTAACCGATGCAATCCACGAGCACCATCGCCCCCGGCCACACTCGCAACGCTTCCTTGATCTTGAGCGCCGCCATGGCCCCGCTCGGCGTCTGGCTCCCTTCGTAGCAAATTAACTCCCCGAACCAGTGCCGATGACGCGGGGCGAGAATAGTGCGATCGGCCCCACCGTGCGCGATGTCGCAGCCGAGCGCGTCCATCGGTTCGCCGCGGTGCCCGTCCGGCGTCCAGCGCTCTTGGGCAATGCGGACCCACGATTCGGGGATGACTTGGGAGCTGTCGTCCTCGGCAACGAACTCGCCACCGAGTTCCTGACGGGCGAAGTTGCCGGTGTAGACCTTGGCGAGATTCGAAGCGAAATCTTGATGGACGAACGGGTTATCGGATGTCTTGGCGTGGAAGATTTCTGTGTTGGGTTGCTGTGTGCCGAAGGCGTCGTATGTCCAGTGGGCTAACCCTTTTGGGGTCATTGTCGCTGTCAAGAATCCCAACTCGCCTTTCTCACGGAGCGAACCGAGTACGATCTCATAGGCTGCCTGGTCCATCAGCGAAGCTTCGTCGAGCCATGCGCCGGAGAGATTTGGTCCGCGAAGCGTCTCCGGGTTTTCCGTCGAGCGAAAGCGAATCACCTGCCCCTCGGTGAGCGTCACGTTAGGATGCGGCGTCATCCGTGCCGACCGCCATACGCCAATCTCTTGAGCAAGAGTGCGGAACGTCGGCAGCGTCGTATCTTCGAGAATGGTATAGGTAGGCGAACAGACGATATAGGTGCGGCCGGGGCGGGCGCGAATAATCAAATCGTAAGCACCGACCCACGACTTGCCAGAACCGCGACCAGCGACGAAACCGCGCCGCAATGCCTTACTCTGCCGGAATCTCGCTTGCTCCCGGTAGAGTTTGATCCGCAGCGTCACCCTGTCCTGGCTCAACGACTTCCTCGATGATGGTCAGTTTCTTCGCTTCGTTGATGTCGAGTTCTTGTTTCTCGAAATACCCCCGGTCCTTGCCGAGTGTCATGAGCGTCCGGTTGATGGCCCACGGTTCGTTCCTCTTCACGGCCGCGATCAGCCGCAACTCGGCCTCATCGACGAACTCGCCGCGCTGCATCTTTATTTCGGCTGCGACCTTCGGGCAAGACTTGGCCCTTAATGAAATCGTTTCATGGTTGCAGCCGAGATGTCGCGCCGCGAGGTAAACCATTCCCTTCGTGTGCTTTAGGGCGGCGAGTATTTCCTCGTTGGTGTAACGGCGCGCCATGGCTTCATAGTAGCGGAAGTAGCGGGATAGGGATAGTAATGATTAACTATTCGCTAGGCGATTCTTCAACATCACCCATTTCGACAGGCCCGCACGCCGCCGTCGCTTTCTTGGGGTCGCCCTTGACGAACACAAGCACGTTTTGATGCGTCTTGCCAAGCTTCCGCCCGCTCTCGAATTGCCGCCCTACGCGAATCGGCAGGGAGCCAACGGACGTAATGAGGACAGCGTCATTGTACAGTTTAGCCCCGGCATCTTGAAACGCCGCTATCGTGTCGCTGATGAAATTTCGGTACATGCCTTTCTTGTCGCGAACATCGCCGACGACGAAGCACGCGAAGCGGTCCTCGGCCAGCATGGCGACGCTCGCGGCGACGATTTCCCGGTAAGCGGCAAGGAACGCCGCGTAATCGAGCGTTGAAAGGTCCGCCGGGTCGTCGCTGTAAACCTCAAGATCGGCGTAGGGCGGGCATGAGAAAACGAGGTCGTATTGGCCGGGTGCGAGCGTCGCAACGTTGCGGCTGTCGCCCACGATCCATCGCGGCGGGTTCTCGGGCGTGATCGTGGCCGCTTGCTGCTCGTTCGCGGCGATTTGCTCCGGGCGCAGATCGATCCCGGTGTATTTCCGCCCCAGCTTGGCGGCCACGATGCCGCGCACGGAGCCACCGGCGAATGGGTCGAGGACAGCGCCACCGGGCGGGCAGAACCATCGATAGGCTAACTCACAGAGAACGGGGTCGAAGATTGATGTGCCTGATTGCTCAGCGCACATGCCCCCCCCCCCCGATATCTCCACTGGCGATTTTGTCGTTGACCCACTCTCGAGTGTTGATGTTGAGGCTTCTTGGCACTTTGCCCCCCCCCTGTTTGAAGTTTGCGGCCAAATCACCAGGAGCTCCGCTGCCAAACGTCCGCGCGTTTTTTCCCATCTGGAGTTGCCCGCTTACGTCTAGGTGCTAAACTCTGGTCACCATGAAACCGCACGAACGCCGCCAATGTGACGCCTATCCCTATTTTAAGCTGGCCGCCTGGGATGCCCGCTCATTTACGTTTCGCGATGGCAAGCAAGCCCACCCTAGCGAGTCCGCTGCCAAGCAAGAGGCCCGAAAGCCCGGCAAGTATCGCGTGAGCGTCGTCACCGCCGCAGGGCGAACTGATCTTGAGCCGTTCGCCATTTGAATCACTTCGCGACATTCCAGAACAGTGCCCCCGGCGATGCGTACTGGCGAATAAACCGCCACGCTTTCGCGTCATAATTCGCGCACGACGGAAATGGCGGCGGATGCTTTGCTGGGTCGTCAAACTTTTCTGGTGCGTTCCAGATTGCCGCCCGCCCAACATTCGGCATCGCTCCGATTCGCACGGCATGAAAGCGGGCATTCGGCCACGCTTTTTGCAAGCTGAGCGAGAGCGTTCCGCTACCCGCGACAGTCCAAACCTCGGCCGGCTCTTCGATTTGCTGCGCGAGCTCCGCGATTGCCAAGCGGATCGCCGGCGTATCCAAGCCGAACGGCAGCAACTTCGCCCCGCTGACGCTACAATAATCCGCCGCACGCTTGCGGACGACGCTCATATAGCCGGCTGGCCCCACTTCGATGATTTTCGCGCCGGCCGCGATAGCTTCAAGCGTTCGCGGGTGCTTTGCCTTGCGTGCGGCACAAAAGATCGTTGCACGCTTGCCATAATCGCGGGCGCAATAAGCGAGGGCGACTTGGGCATAGCCTTGAACCGGCGAGGCATACACATATTCGGAATGCGAATCAAAGAGAATTGGAACGACGCGGGCCTTCGTGCCGCCCTCTACAACGTCGTCGCGAACTACGCGGATGCCGGCGATGTCGTCAATCCTGACCGGCAGCATTCAGCGGCCTACCTTTCCCGTCCCCGCGAACCGTTCGGCCGTCTTTGCCGAGTTTCATTGCCGGCCTTGCGCTGCCCCCTGGGCATACGCGGCCTTGCGCTGCATCGGGTCGTTGTGCATCGCCATCTTTACCGTCTCTCTCTCTCTGAATATCCGCCAGCGTGCCCGATTGTTCCGCCTTGTCGCTTGATTGTGGCGGCATCGCTGTAATCGTGGACGCCCCCCCCCGTCCTATTTCGCTTTGAATGCCCAAAGACAGCCACGCCCGCTTGCGATCCTGCCAATAGCCTTGGCGGGCGTCGAGCACGCTGAAAGGCGGCACAAGAAAGCGGTCAGCCAAAGTCTTTGCGGCCTCAGATGGGTCCATGCCGCCCCCGCCCTCTTGGCTTGCAAGGATTCCACTGTCCGCTGCCAATCCCGCCAGCATCGCGTTCAAGGCTTCATTGTCCGTCTGGAAGCTATCGAGCAGCGCTTTAAGCTTTTCAGCATCGGCGGTAGCAAGGGCTGCGAGCGGATCGACGGAGGCCAACATCAACTTCGCCTCCTCATCGTTCAAATCGAGCACTTCGACGGTGACCTCCATATCTGGCGTCATCTCCTGCCGCAAATGCCCATCGACAAGCTTCAGCCGCCCATCGGGCAGTTCGTAAGCCAACAGCGACCTGGCAAAGCCGATCTCGTCGTAAAGCCCTTGGAGTGCGGCTCGTTGCTCGTCGGGATGGCGTCTGAAATTTTGCTCGTGCGGGACAAGATCGCCTGCCCGGATCGTGACGTGCCTCTTGATGCGGTTGCGAATTGCGGGTTCTGGTTTCGCGGCTTTCTTGCGTGCCATAGCCTCAACTCTACCGCCCCGCGTCACCGGGTTCAAGTGGCGAGAGCGTTATGCGATTCCACGCCTGGACTGCTTCGAGCTTGGTTAGCCGGTGCGGCCCCACAAGGCACGGCTTGGGTTCAGCGCATTGCACGAGCCAATGGCTCGAACCGTATGACGAAAGATGCGATCGGCCTCCGCAAAACGGACAAGCTTGCGGCGTCGGCTCGGCGTTGGGGTCGGTGGCGGTGAAGCCGTAGCTAATATGCCAGACTTCGTTTTCACCAAGATCGTCTTCCAGCCAAAGGTGTTCGCCATGCTGGGCAATGACTTTCTTGGGTTTTCCGCTCGCGTGTCCATCGACCGTATGCCACACCGTCTGCCCAGGCTTGAACTCGCTCATATTCTCTCGCTTTCTTTCGGAATAGCCCGCCCGCTCACAATCGCAACCTCGCGCGGCGTGAGTGTCTCCAGCCCGCGTTCGACGCGGCTGACGTGAACCGCGGAGCATTCCAGCTTGTCGGCCAGCATTTGCACGGTCATTCCGCGCGAGGTACGCCAATCGCGGAGGGAGGGCCAGTTGGGGATCACTCGAAGTTCTCCAACAAGTTAGCACCAGCTAACAAAACATTAAAACCGAACCAATTGCGGATAAATCGCGATCTCGTCCCGAATAGGAAGGGTTCACGGTCGCACATCACTTGAACGCTTCCAATCGCTTAACCGGACACCCATCTTTGTGGCCCACCACAACGCCAGTCTCGTTCGGATAGCAAACCTTGCACGAGAAGCCCTTGTCAGTGATGAGATGCTCGGCGAGTTCGCGGGCAAGAAGCAACAACGAATGATGATCCTTGGTGAGTTTGGCGTACCCAAGGCAAACGTCTTCCGTGGCTTCCTTCACGGCGGCGTCGATGGCTTCGGTAATTAATCGGACTGCCGCTTCTTTGCCATCCTCGCTAGGATTAAGCATCGGCGCAAGGTCGTGATTAAAGACAAGACACTCGGCTCGCTCTTTCGCCGTCATCGTTTTCCCTCTTTCCTTCGCACGGCCTTCCCCAGCCGTTTATGCGGCCCCTGCCACCCGTGCGGCAGTTCGCTGGGCGGCAATTGCTTTCGCGGAATCTCGTAAGGCGGGACATCCACGATGCCGCGCAGTTGGCGAACGGCGGCGCGGGCGAACGCTTCGGCGGTGCTGTTGGTGTGGCTCATTTGCGCATCCCTCGCTTCGCCTTACGCTTCGCAACAATCTCCGCGTGCTTTCTCCCGGCCGCGGCGGTCTTAACGCGCTTCAGGTCGCGGCGAACGAGTCGCTCGACGTTGTTACCGTCAAGCGTGAGAATCAACGCGATCATTTCCAGGCCGAGACCACCACGCGCGCCCCGCGATTGCTCAATCCGCATCAGTTTCCCGAATTCGGGATGACGGTCGAGGCCGGCCGCGAACGAAACAACGTCGCCGATTTTCATGGCTTTCTCCTCCTCCAATACGCTTCTTCGTAATAGTCGAACCTCTCCCAACCATCACACCCTTTATCGACATTTCGTTCCCAGCCTTCGCCTTCCGGTGGCTCGTCTTCGTAATCCCAAGCCTTGCGAGGCCCTTTGGTCCGGTCATACTCAAAGTCGGGGTGCCATTCCCGATCGTGAAGTATCTTTTCGAGGCGAACTAGCCTCTCCATGTCGGTTTCTTTTTTGTCGCTCATATCGAACCCTTTCGCTTTGTCGTGTATCATTCCCTATATGGATGAATCGTTAATCCGCTGGCTACTCGCCGATCCGTGCATCACGAATGCCGAAGCTGTCCGTTTTGCCGACATTTCCGACACCGCCGCGCCCCGCGTCCGTCCAGGTAAACGTTCGCCCCTTGGAGCGGATGCCCACGTGAACAATGTGTTTTCCGTGCGATCCACGCGGCACGCCGCTTTTTCGCGATCACCTTGCGATTATCGGCGTACCGCTGACGGTTGTAATTCGCCTCGCATGTCCGGCACTGGCGGAAGCCTCGCTTATCGAATTTGACGTTGTCGCCGGAATACTCGTGGCCGGACGGGCAGTGCGTCTTGGCGCGGTTGCCATTCGACGGGTTGGCAATGTCGTGGCCAGCCCGGATAATCTCAAGAAACATCGCCTCGGCGCGGTCGAGCGCGTTCAAGACCGGCAAATACTTGTCGCCTGATCGCTTCTCGGCGGCAACCATGACGTCAGCGAGGTCTTTCTGGATGCCGACCAGGTGGCGCTTGAGGATTTTGGTTCTCATAATTCTCGATACATGCTCGCAAGGTCGTCGGGTTCCAGTTGCAGCGTCATTCTTTTCTTGAAGTCCTCAACGCTCTCGTTCCATTCGACCTGCAACTTGAGAAATTTAATAAAATGCGGGATTGCCAATTCGGTCAGTTCCGCGACGGTCGTTGTGGGCGGCAACCAAATTTCTACCGGGCCTGCCGCGAGCGGAATACGTGCCCAAAGCAAACATCCGGGCGATGGCCGAAGAACCCATCGCTCTTGATGCTCAAAAACCAGTTTGTCGGTCATTTGGTCCCCGCGATCCGTTTTTCTCCCAGGGCGATCGCGGCGTCGATTATGACACACACCGTGGCCTTCGCGATGTCGCGCTCGCACCCGCAATGATTGATGAAGAATTCTGCCTCTTTCAAAGCGTTCGACATGGCCGCAACGCGATCCGCATCCGGCGCGCACCCGTAAAGCTTCCGCTGCTCGGCGGCGCAACCGTCGGCGAATTCGCGCGGGCCGACTTTGCCGTGCAGGTCGTGGCATAAATTGTGGGCGGCGATGATGGCGCGGGCCTCGTCCCGCTCCCGCTCCGCGACGGCGAGCTTACAGCGGTCGGATTGGTGGACGCCCATAAATGACAAGATTGAGCCACACACGAAAACACGGGAGACTCTGCCCTCTTGGGCTGCGTTGCATTTCGGGCAAGTTGGTTCGCTCATGGCGTTGACTCCGTGCCGACAAGGCTCAAGCGAACCCCATCGACGATTGGCCGAATCATGAGTATGTCGAGCAGTTCGCCCACTTCGGCCATTGTTTTGCGGCAAAATACGCATTCCGGGTTGTGGCACATATCGCCTTTCAAATCCAAGCAATCGTCGCAGATGCGAATTACAATCGGACGAATCATGTGAAAAGTTCCTTAAGAAGCCCAAACACCTTCCCCGCTTTCACGTCGGCTGGCGTGCAATGGATTATTCGCCAGCCGAGAATCGTGGCCCTGTTCATTTTGTCTTGGTCCCTAATAACGCCTGAGCCTCTCGTATGGCCTCCTCCCGTCCATATGCCACCGTCCACTTCGAGGGCAATTTTTCTTTCCGGCCACGCGAAATCAATGCGCCAGCGGCGAGCACAGAACATGAATTCCCGGCACGGAATCGGCAGTCCGTAAGCTCGCCACACGGCGTCAGCGATGACGGTGGCTTTCCTGGGGCCGCGCTTGCCGTTCGCCTTGGGCAACGTCAGCCCGAGCTTGGTGGCGGCGGATTTGGAGAGGCGAAGCATTCGGAACCTCGGGGTTATGGGCAATATCTTTTGATGGTTTCCCGAGCGGAAGCGACGGACGGCCCGTCAGCCTTGCGGTCAATTAAACTAATGATCGCTGCGCACAAATCCACCACGGCGAGATCGTAGCTGCCTATAGCCTCAGCGTAAGGCACGAATCGTCCTTCCGGGTTCTCTTCGAGGCTAGCACCGGGGCCGGCAAAATCTAGTCGCGTCATCTGGTATCCTCGCGCACCAGTGTGGGGGTCACTGTCTCGCTACCATGACGACGTTTCCGCTCCGATACCTTTCGAGACGTCGCACGGCTTCGGCGTGTTCTTTCATGCGAATCTCGTACTGGCCCATCACTTCCAGCATAGCTAGTCGCGTCAATCGCTCATGTTTTTCAAGTTCCTTGCCGCGAGGGTGGGCATCGCACTTTGGATCATCGCAAATCAAGTCAACGTCGCCGCATTCTGGACACCATGACACTGGGCCGTGGCATTTGAAGCGTCCAGGGCAAATAGGAGTTTCGCTCATGGTTTTCTCGCTCTGTCTTCGTCCCAAGCTGGTCGGCCATCACTGTGATTTGAACAACACTGGCTTGGGTCATGTTTGAAACCGAATTCATTGCATTCCCCGCACCGGGGACATCCGGATTCAACGCCTCAGCCGTCCCAATTGTGGCCGCACTTCCAGCACGACCAGCTAACCCACGGAAAACTCATTTAAGATTCCTCGTCGGCCTCTTCGATCGAAAAATGCTCGCATGACGGATCACAGTCAAACATCAGTCGTGCCTGATCTTCGGCCGCTTCGGGCGTCTCGGCTAGGATTTGCCCAAGGTAATCGACATTGCCGGCTCGCGGGCCTTCCTGGCATCGAAATACATCGAACGTCGTCATCTCGTTCCCCCTAAGTGTGCAAAGCTGGTGGTCACTGGCAGCGTACAAGATTCTTGATTTGCTCAACTTGGCATCTCGTGGACTGGTACGCGAGTCTCGCATGTTTGCTGGTCCAGCAAACCAAGGCGTTTTCCTCGCCGTCGTAAATGGTTTGCACGGTCCCTCGTCGCTCGCTAAATTTCCCGTTTGCCAATCTCCGCTTGACTCGGTCGCCGGATTTCAGGTTGCACACGTCGATTCTCCTAGTGGTCAAGCGCACCAGTATGGCAGGCTGGCGGTCATCGCCCTTCCCGAAAAATCACTAATTGCTTTCATCATTAAAAGTAAATGGTTCCATACTAGCTTCTAAAACTTTTCCGCCGGTCTTTTCAAGAGCTTTCCTTATCGACGAAAGTGTCGATTCGGCAATTAGTTTTTCCCAGGCTTTGCGAATACCCGGTTCGTCTTCAAGACGATGAAACAAAAATGCTATCTCTTTCGTGGTCCCATTTCCTTGAACCAAAACAGCGTGAACGCCGTCGCGTTTATCGATGAATTTGATGCCCACTTCGATTTTTTTCTGTGCCATTAGGGCATACTCCTTTTAGGCGCGGGCAACGAGACGAGAATTTTGCTTTATTTCATCCCGCAATTGCCGCTCGAACTCTTCCAAGTTGCGGAACTTCGCGTCCAGAGACGCCGCTAAAATCGTCTCGCCGTTGTCCGCGGCAGTCTCGAATCGCTCCCAAACGTCCTGCATTTGGTCGCGAAGTCGCTCCAATCGCTTGCTTGGGTCGGGCATTTTTAACTCACCTTTTTCATTTTTCCGCGCGAGTTGTCGGCCAGTCGCGCTTGGTTTTGAAGCTCGGCGCGACCCTTGTCCTCTTTGTTTTTCTCGTCAATCATGTCCTGCCAGCCGGTTGTCACAGTCGTTTCGTAGGTGTGAAGCGACATTGGACGACGCTTTGCTTGGTCAAAACTTTGCAATTTAGACGCGCCGCGATGGCAAGAACATGTGACCGCAGCCGTCGCTTTGTAGCCTCCCGGCCCTTGAATATACTCGCCGTCTTTCACGCATTGCGGATGCGGAACGAGCACATATCCGAGATTTTGGCAGAGTGAGCAACGCAGGCCGGTAAACTCGTCGTCGCGCTGCGCGGCGAACGCTTTTGTTTGCTGGGCGCGTTTAACGCCCAGGATGCGGAAAAGGCCGGAAACATGCTCGTTTCTGAACGTTGGGGCTAGTTTTAGGAGTTCGATCGAGGCGGCTTTCAACTCGGCCAACGAATAAGAATCGAGAGCGTTCCGCCACGACACGACCATAGCAATGTCGGCCTCATTCATGCCAAACATGGTCGTGTGCAAAGTGACCCAGGCAGCAAAATCATCCTTACTCAAGATCGCGTCCTTTCCTGCTTTTCAAGTTCCGCTTCCAGAAACGCCTCACGTTTCGTTTTTTTTCTAGGCGAAGCCGATGGGTTAGGTTTTCCGTCCGCTCCGTCCGTTAGTCCGTTAGTTCCGCCCGGGAGAGCATTGCTCGTTGCATCGCTTTGCAATGCTTCAAGCATACTTGAAGCAGATTGCTTGGCTTTAGCCCAACGCGCTTTTGCCCCGGCTTTTCCGCGGATACTAAACGATTCGATATGTCCTTGATGGTCAAGGAAGTCGTGGACGTTGTAATTTCCGTCACCGACTGGCTCTAAGAACCCGACAGACACTAGGAGTTCGATAGCTTTGCCCTTCTTACCATGCCAATTAAGATGAACCTCAAGTAACTTCATTGAACGGGCAGATATCACTCCGGTCTCTGGATGATACCTGGCGGTAAACCGCCATAACCTGATCGGTAGTATTTCCGCCCAGTTTCCAAGTTCAGCTACGAGGCTCATCACTTTGGGATGTTCAAAGTAGTCGAGATCGATGTTTAGTGCTGGCATTCGTTCGACTCCAATATTTCGATTGGAGCGGAAGGGAGACGCCCACCCTTCCAAGAATTGCAACTTTGACAGATTGGCTGAAAGTTGCAAATATCATTCGTCCCACCCCAACAAATAGGGAGGACGTGGTCTATGAGAGTTGCCGGGTTGCCTTTGCAAATAAGGCATTGGTCGCCGAATTTGGCGAAAACTAAAGGAAAAAGTTTCAGGCGTATTTTCCTGAATCGATTACGCAGATAAATGCAAGTTGATTCGTTTGCGGTTATTCGACGCCGGACAAACTGTGGGTGAGATCGCGATTTCGGAGCGGGGGAATTAATCGGCCACTTTCCAGCCCAGACTTTTTGAAAGTCCGGGTCGGCCCAAATACGAGGATCTATAATGTGCGTCGCTGGCATTCCTTACCAATCCTTTCCCCACTCGCAACTTTCGCCCCGCTAACGACTTTCGCAATCTGTGAACTATCGGCGCACAAAAAAACTACACAAGCCGAATGAACCCGACGCTCGCGTTCCAGGTCGCCTTCTGCACCGCCTGAATCGCCTCGCTCATGCGCTGGGCAACATCCCCGTCCACGAGCGGCGTATTCTGCGACGCCGCCTCGGCCCGGTTCTCGAACTCCGCAATCAGCCGATGACACTTTTCCACGGTCCCGCGGATCGGCGTCACGGTCGTCTGATCGAACATTGCCGCCTGCTCGCAGGCTCCCACAGCGTCCTTGACGGCGTCGCGGAGTTCCTTGAGACTCTCGCCGTCGATTGCCTTTTCGCGAAGCCGAGCGGATTGCTGGTCGAGCAGATCAGCGGCGGACTCGCGAGCGCCTTTGTTCGCCTTCTGGAAGGCGCAGTACATCTGCTGCCAGCCATCGGTTGCCGTGGTCTCGGCGGCGCGGCGGACTTCGACGAGGGCGTCCTCGTAAGCCTCTTGGAATTCCTCGACCAAATCCTCTTTCTTCGAGCGGTTCGTTTTCATGCAATTTCTCCTTAAGTGCCGGTACTCTCCCGGCTTGTCACGCCACTTTTCATTTCGCAGGTGTCGCGCGGTGACCGATTAACGTGGCTTCCCCCACACGGCGGCTTGGCCTTTTTGTTTAACCCCGGTCATGCAAGCCGCAACGTCGCGACCGGAGGTTCCTCGTGCTTCACTCCAAAACATACACCGCAAAAAACTCGCTCACGCTGGCAAGAGCGATCCGCGTTTCTCTGGGCACTCCCGCACGCGGAACTGTTCCGGCCATTCTTCCCAATTGCCGCCATGGCTGTCGTCGCAATGCCACGGTTCACCGTTCCAAACAACACGCGAACCGAACTGCTTGACAAAACACGGCACGCCGAACAGCGCGCACGATTGCAAAGCCTGCTCGACCCAAGCGATATCAAATTTCCGTGGCTCTCCCTTGCCTTGCTTCGACTCGCCGCCGACGATCACCCAATCGATCTCGCCCGTCGAAAGAAGCTGATCGAGGTCAACCGGGCCGATCTGCGGCTCAAGAGAAAGGAACAGGAAGCGGGCGAATGGGCGGCAATGGCGAATAAGACGTTGGCCCCAAATGTCCGCCGTGTCCTGGTCAGATATGGACGTTCCAATCCAAACGTTCCTGCGACGGAATTCCCGCCGCGTCAACTCGGTTTTGCCGAAGCCGCCTTGCTCCTGCGAATACCACATATCGGGGACGTTCTCGGGGCGCTTTGTGAGCATCAGGTAATCGAGAGACGGCGTCTTGTCGATTAATTGGAACAGTTCGCGCCGCCATTCTTGAAGTTCTGGTCGTTTCTCGAAGATGTCGGCCAGCGACGCGCAGAAGACTTTCGCGCGGTGGCCGCTCGCTTCCGCTTCACGTTGCCAGCGCGGCGGGTCGTTCCATGTCTTTGTTTTCGAGCGAGTGCCGCCCGGCCCCCATTTAACGCGATGATAGCGATGGTCCATCATCTCTTCGGCGTAGCAGAATTTGCAGCCGGTGTGGACTTTTTCGCAACCGACCCACGGATTAAACGTGTGGTCGGTCCATTGGATTTTTGAATTCTCAGCCATTAGATATCCTCGCTTAATTTTGGCCACCAAACCGCCGCCTTGAACCCCGTCACGCCGCAAACCCTCACCCCATCCCGATACGCCAATCCGGCCCGCTCAAGTTCGGGAAGCCGTTTCCTGACGTCGCCACGGGGCGTCCCCGCGATCTTGTCCAATTCGTTCGACGTTCGCCCCGGATTCGCCCGGAGGATGCCCAGCGCCCATTCCTGAGCCTCGCCGAGCCTTGTTGCCATGTGCGCCGCGGCTTCGTGACTCGTCGCCGGGTCGGAGGCGCGTGCGATGGGCTTTGGCCGGAAATCCGGCAAATCTCCAAAAAGCGGGTAATTGGCGGATGCCGTCACGTTGCCACCGCCTTTTGGCGACGCCATGTACTCCTGGAGTGCATGGCATGGCAAATTCTGCACATGCGATGTCCAAGTTTTGTTATGTGGGTATTTGCTTCCGAGAATTCATGCCCGCGCTTGCAGACTTTTTTGATGCTATTAATGGCTGATAGCGATACGCTGTTTTCAAGACAATTAGTTCGCGCATCGACGAGGCGTAGGTGGAGGATATTAATGCAGCGTCGATTTCTGCAAATGTGATCAACAAACATGGCACTCGGGATATCGCCTCTCAACAATTGCCACACAAACCTATGCGCGCCTTCCATTCGCTTGTTTACCCATATTCTCCCGTAGCCGGTTTTCTCAATTATGCCAACAAACTCCAGGCAGCCATTTGCAGCCTGCTTAAAACGAATGATCGGCACATCATCTTTATGACGAATTTGCCGCACCGCCTTAAGTTCACAACCACGGGACCATTGTCGCCAATGGCTCGCACAAAGGCCGCGACAGAAAAGCCGGCGTCCGCAATCGGCAAATGCGCATATCCTGGTTGGCTTGTCCATTTGAAATTCGCCGAACAGGCTGTTGGGGGTGGTGTCGGGCATTTCACCAATCCTGCGGGACGCAATCGCCGCGCAAATACAGTGGATGCTTCGGTTGTCCGCCCGATGTCAGTCCAAGCGTCTTCGTCTCCACCATATGCTTCACCATAAACCCACGGCTTTTCAGATTTCCATGTGCGCCCCACGCCGCGATCATCAGGGGCACCGTATGCCGGACATTGGCTATATGGGCGTCATTGTCCGGCCCAATTGGGTCGCTGTGCTTGTAGAGCACTAATGGGTCCGTGGATCGCAGCGCGAAGATATTCACGACGACCAAGCCGCCATAGCCCCATGCCTTAGCGAACCCGATACAGCGGCGAATCGTGGGGTCTTCAATCTCGGCGGTCGCCGTGCTCGGGTTCAACATGCAGAACGCTATGGTAGGCTCGACTTCGGACCAAATGCGCCAGAGGCGATAGCGGTACGCGCCGTCGTCGCTGAATATTGCGCCAGTATCAAGCCACTTTGCCATTTCGGTCACTTCCCCTTGTTCGCCGCCAGCAGTTCCGCCGACTTCGCCTGTCGCAGCCCAGTCAGTTCGGCGTAGTATTTCTCGCCGAGCACTTTCCGGCGCTGCTCGATTTCTTCGCCGACCTTGTACATGGCCGGCATGGCCGCGACTTCATGGAGCGCGTCGGCGAGATTCATGTACCATTGTTTGGCGACTTCTTCGTCGAAGTCCGGGTCGTTCGGCACTTCCCCGCCAGCGGTATCGAGATTCTCTTGGGGCAGTTCAGCCGGCACGGCTGCTGCCGGCTTGCCGTTCGGAATCTTCGAGCGGCCCGTTGGAATTGGGGCGGCCTCGGCCCCTTCCTTCGGCTCCGGGTCGTCGCTCTCGGTGATCTTCGTCCCCGTGAGTTCCTCATAAGCCGCCTTGAGGGCCTTGCGCGCCGCCTTGCCAAGTATGGCGTCCGGCCCCATGCCAGCGTTGACGCGGATGGTAAACTTGCGGCCCGGTTCGCCCTTCTCGTTTTTCAGGAACCATTCCTTGCCGTTGATCTTGCAGCGGACAATGAACCGCACCGACGTATTGCCGTTCTCGGCGACGGGGCTGCCGGGGATTTCTTCCAGGTCCGTCAGGCCGGGAATCTCCCGCACGAGGCGGCGGTAGCCGTTCTGTGCGCCGTAGAATCGGCCGCTGATGACGTTCATCTCGTTGCCGGCGATGTTGAAACCGCGGATGAGGGCCTCAACGACAGGCTCAACGAGGTCGCCGGGGCGATAGAGGTCGGTGTTGCCCTTAGCCCCCGTCTTGTCCGTCATGAAGCCGAGCGGGCTATTCATTAGCGGCATCACGTAATCGTCGAGGAACTTCTGCGTCACCAGCTTGCGGGCACGCTGGAGCGCCGTCGATGTCGCCACGGCCCGCGAGAGGCCGGGGTGAGAATCGTCGATGCGGGCGCGGAGCGCCGCTAGGTCTTCCTCGGTCTGAATCAGCACCCTTTCCAGTTCGGCCGCCGATTGCGGGGCGTCTTGGGTCCGGGCCTGTGCTTGTGTTCGTACTGGTTGCGTTGCAACTGCCATCTCTATTCCCCCTTTAGTTAGGCTTTATCACGGAATCCCATCTTAATTTGAGCGCCGCAAAAACACGCATTACGTCGGCCTTGTTGGCATTCGCTAATAGGCGGATGCGGCTTGCCTTGTAATCTTCGCACCGATGCGGCAACAGTTCGGTAAGTATGTCGCACGTGCCGTGGGCTTCGGGCGTCTCTGGGTCGTCTTCAAAGTCGAGAACGAGGCAAAACTCGCCAGAGAAACCGTCAAACACTAACTTCCTTGGTTCACTGCGGCGAACCCGGCAAAACTTTTTAGCCCATTCGTACAATTCGTCGGTGCTTGCGATCATGTGGAATGCCCTGCTAAACAGCCTGCTCAATCAATTTCGGTTCTTCCTGCGTCACCGGCTTCGGAGCCTTCCGCAATTCGAGTTTCTCGATAAACGTTTCGCTCACGGCCCCGGCGGCGCGAAGATTTTCCATCAATAATTCGGCCGCTTCCTTTTTCTTGCCGTGCGGAGCATTCTTCCGAACCACGTCGAGTATCTTCGTCTTGCCGATGGTGCAGGCGTCCAGAGTATTGGTGACGCCAACAGTTTGGACCATGGACACCCAGCCATTTTGGGCGTCAATCTTCTCCCGCTTCTCGCGTTTGAGCCGCAGCATATTCCCGGCCGCGTCTTTGAGTTCGCCATCGTTCTGGGCCGCCAGCGTCCGGCACTGCTCGATGATGTCTTCGCATCTTTTTTTCACAAAACTGGCGCGTTCATAGGCGTTAATGGCCATGTCCGTGAGGATGGCAGTTTTTGTGTCCGCAACGATGGCGATTTCCTGCCGCGACAAGTCTTCACCAGCGGGGCATTCGTTGTGCCTGTGGCAAAACCGGCACGATTCGTAGCTCGGCCCGTAGACCTCACGGCCGGCGTCAATGCGTGCGGCCATCTGATGCCACCATTCGGCCAACTCGTCCACCGTCCAGACGAATTTTTCCATTTCGCCCAGGCGGATATTCAGGTGCAAGGCTTCCACCGTCCGCACCGGGAATTCTTGGGCGATGAGCCATGCGTAGCCGCGGAGCTGGGGTTCGCAATTACTCCAGAGGAATCCGCTTTTCCAGTCGGCAACGATCGCCGTGTCGCCATCGACCGAGAAAACGTCGGGATGCCCGCTGAGGCCGATCTGGAAGTCCTCGTCGATCCAGGCGAATTCTTCCTCGCAACGTGGCGTGGGGAAGTGGCCTTTAATTGAATCCCAGGCGCGACGGACTGCACCGCAAAGGTAGCCGAGTTCGTCGGCGTCCACGCGGTATTCTTGGGCAAGAGCGCCTACAGGAACCACCACGCCGTCGATGACGTACCCCTTCGCTGCGATGTGCGTCCCGTCTCCAAGCCGTGCCGGCTCGCCGCTGGGCGGAACGATTCGCAACGACGCCGGATACGCTGACGCCGCGCACAAGTCGATTTGATTCAGGGAACTGCAACGAACTCGGAACATTATCACTTCCCCTTAAATACCACCGATTTCGCACACCGCTCGGTGGCCACACGGCATACTTCGGCCAGCGCCTAGTGCTTCGCTACTGCCCCTCTTCCCATTTCATCGCTATCGCCTCGTCCAACGTCTCAAACGCCTCGACAACTTCCTGCCAATCGACACGCGCCGCCTGGAATTCGCGAGCGAGTTTGGCGGTATCCTCGCGGGGTCGCTTGAGGAGGCGCAGGCGCAGGGTGTTGTCGGGGTCTTTGAGGTCGGTCATGATCCATCTCCTTCGGACAGCACTCTCGCCACGCAATCGGCGGCCGACTCGTAAGTGAACGTATCGACAAGTTCATCCGTCATCGCTTTGCCGTGGCGGAACGTCCAGCAGCGGACTTCGTATCGTTCGCCGCGCTTCACCACCGCATAGACATCACCGTCAAGCCTCGGCTCCGAATAATGCCGCGAGGATGGTGCGATCTCGCGGGTTCCATTACCTAGAATCTGCAACATCTCAAAACCTCCGTGTTAAGATTCGTATTCAATCAAGTCCTGCAACTCTCGCTTGAGTCTTTCGGCAGCGTCCATCGCTTGCGGCCAATTGCCGGCTTCGAGCGTCCATTGCAATCGCCGCATAAGCCGAGCAATCGCCTCTCGGTATTCGAGCATGTCTTGCTCGCGTGTGAAGTCGTATTGGCCGATCATGACGCCGTCTCCAGCTCACATCTCGCCGTTTTCGCTTCCAAACGCGCCGCCTCGCGAAACAGCTTGGCGGCGAATTCCATAAGCCGCGCCGGCGTCCCGAACTGAATCGACACTGCCGGCCCGTCCCCGTCGATGCCGATTTCCAGCGTGCGGCCATGGCAGGCAACTTCGGGCAGGGGTTCGTGGTCGTAGCAGTGGAGGCGCGTTATTTCGGCGTGCATGATTGATCCTCAACAACTCGCCGAAGCGAGTAGCGGAATAAGCCAGACGAAACAACGACGATTTCATTCCTAAATTCATCCACGCATCGCAGATAAAACCGCCTTGCCCCTTTGCGTAGAGATTCTTCAACGGCGACGACCCGCATGGGGTCCGTTCCGCGAGACGGCGACGTGTAAATCGCTCGCCCTAGCAAAGCGTCTGCCTCTCGTCGCGTAAAATAAACGTTTTTTGCACGCATGGTTCACCTTCTGCTTGCAACCTCGGCCACCATCTCGTCGCGGCTGAGCGGTTGCTGGCTCTTGAGCAATTCAAGCCCACGGCCAACCGATTCGCACGTCGCCAGAGTCGCGTCCACAAAATTGGCCGCGTCTTCGAGCAGGCCGGGAACGTCCCAGTTATCGGGAGACTTCGCGGCGGAACGGAGTTTTTCGGATAAATTCATGGTGTCCTCGTGGTGATTACCCTGCCTTGCGTACCTTGAACGCCGAGCCAATCCCGCGCAGCCACTTGCGATACTGCCGCGCGGTCGGCTTAACGTCGGCCTTCTGGCAAGCGTCGATGAATTTCTGGTCTTGGCCGTTGAACATCTTGACTGTCATCGCTTCGCCCTCTTTGAAAAAGCCCGTCGCCCCCCTCGTAAGTTGCCGTGACGAGCGGCAGGGGGCGACGGAAGGAGAGTCACATCGCCGGGACAGACAGAATCCGCTTCTGGATGGCATCTTTGCGGGCCGCGTTGCAATCCATCCGGTGAAGCATTTGCGCGGCCAATTCAACGTGGAAGTAGGCGGCGCAGGAGTCGCACATATTCGCCGGGTCGTAAGCGAAAAACGGGCGTCGGCACCAGTCTTTTGCTTTCTCTTCTTTCGTTAGCTTCCGATTCTCTTCCCGCGTGATGCAGGAATCGGCGTCTTGGCCATGAATCCGGTGATTAACGCACGGGCAATCGCTGCCGAACAAATCATTGGCAAGCGTTCGTGCTGTTGCGGACATCTCTTGCAATGTCTTCGCCATCGTCATTCTCCTTTTGGCCGTGTCACCGGCCTTTGATTCCGCCCCGGCCGCGAAATTGCGGACGCGGGGCACTCGGTTGGTGATTCACGGATCGCAGCATTCCGGGCAAGGAACGTCGCATCGTAAAATGCTGTTTGCGGGGGCGGTTTTGTCGCCTTCCAAGACGCCGGTTCCTTTGCAGGCCGGACATGGAGCCGCCTTTATTGTCCCTGGCGGATAAAGCCTCGGGGTTCCGCCGCTCGCCCTCGTTTCGCACCAATTTTCGATCCGTTGTACGCCGCATTTTTTGCATGTCTCATAGCTGCCGTAAACGACACCGAATGTCTGTTCTTTGATCTGGACAGGTGGACCGAACTCGTGTTCGCAAGTGGCAGATTTTTTCATTGGAGGGTTATGCCTTCTCGATAATGAACGCGGCCTTTTCACCGGCTCCGTTATCCAAGCACCAATTCACGTAATCGAGCAAAGTCTTGCCCTGCGCTGCGAGGTAAGAGTTCGGATGTTTCTTTTCGGAAAGCGTTCCGCAAACCGTCGGTAACTTCTCGCGGGCAGCGGCAACCCGAACAGCAATCCGAGCCTTCCTGCTCGCCTTCGCGGCAGCGTTCTTTTTGTCGCGGAGATCGCGTTCCGCTTGGGCGATTTGCTTGATGAGGCCGGCATCGTCCGTCTTGTGAATGCAATCGCAGCCAACCTTGAATTCCTTGCCGCAAGCCGACCGCACCCAAAACTCGTACCGGATGCACGTCCCGCAGAAATCGCAAGTGCTGCCGGCCTGAACCGGGGCACCGTGGCAAGCCTGGTACGTCTTCTCGGTGACTGCCCCGGTGAAAGCGAAAGGGGCCACTCCTAGGCCGGCCCGCTCGAAGCGATGAATCGTCGAGGTTTCGCCAGCTTTCAGGTTCTCGTTTACGATGGCTAGCATTTCGTTTCCCCTCGTCGATTCGCCCCGGCCCTTGAGAACGCCTCAAGGGTCGCGGGGCGATAAAAATGCCACTAAACAGTCTTGAGGAAACACCGAGCGGCCTTGCGGGCGTCGTTAACCATCGTCTTCACGGTCCAATGGCAAACCGGAGCGCCGTAGAGGACTTTCGACCGCATTGTCGCCCGTGGAAAATCAATCGTCCTTTTCGTTCCTTCGCAGTCAGTCACGGACGTTTCCACGCAAATGTAACCGATCGTTTCCGTTACTTTGCCGGTCAATGTCGCGTTCATCGTTTCCCCTTGTTCGTGGCCTTCATGTCATTCAATAACACCATTGTACCCCGATGGAAACCAGAGTCAACAGAAAAATCCAAATAAAACCAAATTGCTTTTTGGTGGTATCGTGGGTATACTTTAATTGGCCAGTAACATTTCCTTGAGGTTTGGGAGGAACCATTTACAATGCTCGCCATGGCACGCAAAAAGAACCATGAGTCGGCAGCTGACGAATCGCCCAAGCGCGACAGGCAAACCGTACAATTGCCGGGCAATTGGCACCGCGCCCTGCTTCGGTTGTCCGCTCACTGGCGGCAACAAAAAGTCTGGGCAATGTGCCGATTGATCGGCGAAGCCTGCGAAAAAGAGGGGCTTGAGCATCCGCCATTCCCCTGGGAACAACTCGAAGACGAAGAACAAATCTAAAATCCGCCGAGCACGCTTCCGCCGCGAACCCCCATCCGAAACGTCCACGGCTCGGCGAATATCCAAGAAACCCCGCGAAGAATAAACCGTTGACCCTCGACTCTCGCTTGCCGCAATCGTGTCGGGCCAAACGGTGGGTTCACCATTTCTCGCTCATCAAAAGTCGGAACGCCATGCCCGGTGCGCCGGTGTCTCGAAGGATTTCGGCCCGCCTTTCGACGCCCAAATCGTGCATGAGCGATATCCAAAACGCCGTTGCCCGGCGAGACTCTTTGGTATGCTCGACGCGGTCGAGGGCCTTGTTTTTCTTGCCTTCGGAGTAGGCTGACGCTCTTGGCGTATCGATGGCCTTCACGATTTTCCTGGCGAGTCGGAGTTTCATGAGCCAACCCCCGCCACTTCCGCCGGCAACAACTCGCGTAGCGTCCGCCCGTCTTGGTTCGTCATGCCGACCAAGAACGCTGTCCAATCCGCCGCGCGGAGAACAAACGTCGCGGCGAAGAGTTTGCCGGCCGTTATTTTTTCGTTCTGCACGATGCCGACCGCGATTTCTTTCTGCGGCGGCAAGTGAGCGAAAAGGTATTGCAGCAGCGTTGCGTCAACCGGATGCCCGAGAAGCAAGACGGGGTCCTGGTCGGGGAATGTCCGTCCTGTGCCGAAGCATTCGCGGCAATTCTCTTCTTCTGCGTCGCAGAGGTCGCACCCGCAAACGTGGGGCACAACCCCACTGGCCCAGCATTCTCCACACTGCTCATCGCCGGGAAACGCGCCCACGATTGCCGCGAACTCGTCCCACGGAAAGCTGCGTTCGATTTTCGTATCGTTTACCAGCAACCGAGCGAGGGCCGATGAGCGGGTAGGATGCGGCTTCATGTCCCCAGCAGGCTCGTTCGCGATGACCGCGTAACGGCCGTTTGTCGCCGCGATCTTGCCGTCAGACTCGAATGGCGTCGGTGAGATATGCTCGGCCACGAACCATTCCACCCAGTGCGATACTTTTGTGTCGTTAGGTCGCATTATTCGCTTCCTCCAATCCCAAAAACCTCGCGCAGCCAGTCGAAAAAGTCGATGGCTAGGTCGTAGAGTCCGTCCATGTTCAGCCTCCCTTGCGCCGCTTCCCCTTCGTCAACTTCGGCATCGGCTCCCGAAACGCTGGCGGCGTCATGTCGCTCGGAACCTTCGACTTTTCCGCCGCGTCCTTGCATCGCTTGTGGTGCGGCGCGTAGGCACATGGCTTGTGGCAAAAACAACAGAGGCGGGCAGCGTCGTCTCCGTGGGATCGCATCAGTCCTCCGATTCACCAACTCCGCTTTGCGACAATCCTTTGGATCGCCGCCTTTGCTTTTCGTCCCGGCCTAGCGATCGCTCTTAACCCGTGTCGCATAGCCGCGACTCCTGAGCGAAACAGGCCAACCGTAGGCTTCGCCAGCGCCACGCCACTAACTTGTTTCACGTCCAGTTTTGGATGATTCAGCCGCAACGCCAAAAGATCGACATCGTGTGGCCGATTCGCGTGACTTTGAAGCCATCCCGTGCATAATCCGCCCGTGTTCTGATGGCACATGAACAGCGCCGCCGGCTGCTCCCACGTAGGCCGGTCATACGCTGCCAATTTTCGATACTCTTCTTCCGCCCAAACCCCGGACGGCACATCACGCCGATAAGGGCACGTCGTGCATGGAACGGGAGAGCATCCGATTTTTTCTTGACTCATCGCCTCAATCCTCTCCCAGCATCGCCGCAGCCCGGCTAAATCATCCCTTCCGGGTTCTGCACAATTGGCACGCCCATCGCCACCAAGATTCGCTCAGCCTTGAGCAGATGAATCTTCGCCGCCGACGCCCGGACGCGGCACCTCTTGAGCGAAGGCGTTGCGATGGCTACGAACGAGCATTCGCGAACCGCTTCGTCGATCATGTTGGCGACTTCCATCAGGTCGTCGCGTTCGTCTTGGGTCATCGTTAGTTCCTATTGCCGCCCCACGCCGATTTCGGATGCTTCCCGAATTCTCACGTCGTCGCGATTGATCCACACGGAGCCTTCCGGGTGGTGGCAATTGAGCGTTTTTTGTGGACGCCACGAATACGGCGGATTTTGCCAGATGCCGACCATTGTGCGTTCGACCGGCTTCGCTTTCTCAAGCATCCAGCACTCGCCGCCAAGAGCGATATTGGAGCCTTGATGGTTGTAAAAGTCGTCTCGGCAACCGCGGCAGAGCTTTTTCTTTTCGTGTTTTTCCATTTGTTAATTTCCCTAATAGCCTTTCACCAGTCCGAAATATTTCAAAAAAGATATTGAATTCGCGATTATCGCTGTTTAATATTCGTCCACCCCAAATTACTCCAAAAGCCTTGCTAATCAGCTGCAAACAGGTATCTCAAAGAGGCCCGCTCGCGCGCCACGCGAGTCGGGCCGATGGGCTTCCTGCCAGCATGTCTTTAGGGAGCCCGCCCATGCCAGCTCTCCGCATTTTCACCGGGGACGACGACGACCAAAAGCCGGCCGCTTCGCCCCCATCGCCCGCGTCCTCGCCCGCATTGACCGGCGGCGCGGTCATTCGGCGATACCTGGACGATCTCGCGTATCGATGCCAGACCGGCAAAGTCACGCACGAGCATTACGGCAATTACCGGCGTTCGCTGAGCGCTTGCACCAGCGGCCGTTACGTCGGCTTCATCGAGGTCATCGGCGAGCGTCCCGTCTCGGAACTGATTCAATTCGATTTGACGGAATGGCTGCGGCGCAACCCGCAATGGAAGCGGGCCGATACGCGGCTCAACAACATCGCGGCTGTTTTGGCGTGCTTCCATTGGGCCGATAGCGAGGGAATCCTGCGGCCGTGCCCGTACACGAAGACGCGGCAATTGCAGGAGCAAAGAGCCGAGCGCCGGGATGCCACGGACGAAGAGGCCGACAAGGTTTGGGCGGCGGCGAGCGAATCGCTTCGCCGAATCATTTGGTTCATTGACACGGCTGGCGTCCGCACGAAAGAGGCCCGTGATCTTTTGTGGGAGCAAGTGTTCTTCGACAGGCAGATAATTCTCATCAAGATTCACAAGACGGTTCACATGACGACCGAACCAGAGCCGCGAATCGTCGGCCTCGACGCCGACGGCTGGGCCGAGTTGCGGTGCTGGTACGACTTGCGACGACCGGGGCAGACGCACGTTTTTTTGACCCCGCGGGGCCGGACGTGGACCAAAAATAATCTTTGCCAGACGTTCGAGCGGTTGAGTGCGAAGTGCGGACTGGCGGACGATCTTTCTCCGTACTGCTTTCGGCATCGCTACGGCACCCAAGCTATCCTCGCCGGGGCGACGGAGCGCGAGGCCGGCGACGGGCTTGGGCACCGGGATTCGAGATCGACGCGGCGATATAGCCATACGGCGAACAAGGTCGAGCACATCAAGAGCATCGCGGACAAGGTCGGCTCGGCGAGGAAGGCACGGACCACGGCTAAGAAGGACTCGGCTGAGTTTCCGCTGTTTGGGGATGATTAGGTGTCGCATCTGGTCATGCCCTGTGTTCACTGTTGACCCAACAATGTTCGGTTGTACGTAGCGCGAAAGCTGCGAATTGAAGAAGATGGTGCTTTACTATTTCGGCGTCTTCTCTGCGTAGGAAACGGATCGCTTCATTCGGCTTCCGCGTGAAGCCGCGACTGTCTGGGAACCGTCCGTCCCAATAGCATTCGTCGCCTTCGATAAGCCAAGCGAACTGTTCCATCACATCGTTTCGCTTGCAAGTGTCACATTGCTTCATGGTTGGTGCGTCCTCACGATCTCGCGAAGCTCACCGATTTCTTTGAGGTACTTCGTTAACTCGGCCGCAAACTCATCGGCACGATTTTCCATAGCTTCAGCGCGAGCGTTGGCGATGAAAAGTTGCTTGCGCGTCTTCTTTAAAGCCGCCGCGATTTGCATTTGCTCATTGTTGGTGCAACGGTTCGCCGGGTCGGTCGCATAGGCCACGATCCTCTGTATTTCCTCCTCCGACACTGGCACGGCCTCAGCTTCGTCGTAAGCCCTTTGAGCCTCTTCCGGCGTCAGCGGCCTCCACAATGCGAGGTCGGCCTCAAGTTTTTCGATTCGCTCGATAGCCCACAAGAAGCCGCCAGAAAGATCGTCGGCAACCGCTTTTTCGGTGGCCGCGTAAACGCAGGTCGCCATCCTCTTCAATCGCCCGATTGAGTGTTCGATTGTGCAAGGCTCCATATCTTTGCGTCGCATTGCGTTTAAGGGCGTCGTCGTCATTTTGCCTGTTACCTTTCGTGATTTTGCCCACTTAGTTATTGAGGCCGTGAACTAGTCTCCCACCCCCGGATATGTACTAGCTGACGTAGCTAGCACTCATTCTCCGGCACGTTCGGCCTTGATTATTTTCTTCACGTCTTGCCTCGCCTGCTCAATCTTGTTTGCGACGTCACGCTGCTCGGCCGTTATCTCGCTGCGCTTACTTGGTTCATCAATTCCCAAAAGACGGCGCATTTCACTTTGCACGCCTTGGACGGCTCGTTTGCATTCCGCGTCCATTAGCTGATGGACCCAGTAGGGTGCCGACAGAACTTTCCGCGTGGTCTTGTTCCTGAAGTACCATCCGCCTTCGTTGCTTTCGATCACCCATCCGGCATTCGCGAGGTCGTCGATCGTTGTGTGACACCCATAGAATCCGTGGTAATCCTTTTCTTCTGGCGCAACTATTGGAGGTTCGTCACCCATCCTGAACGTTTTCATTTGGTCCCTTCATGCGTCTCCGCAACATTCGGGGCAAGGAACATCTTGTCGCCGAATACTTCCGGGAGGCGATTTTTGGTCTCCTGCCATGACGCCGGTCCCGCCACATTTGACACATGCTCCGATCAAGCATTTCGCTTTGATGATCGGGCAATTACTCACATGCTTAAAGTTAGGGCGAAAACTTACTGGTTTGCCGGTGCAATATTGACATCGCCAATCATCGCGGCCGACGAGCGCGTCCCATCGTTCCTGAAAGATTCGGAGCAATTCGACTGCTGAGTAATCGCTCATCATTCACTCATTCCGTGCAATCGCCGCATTAAACAAAAACATCGCCTCATCGAGCGCGTTGAGTGCCCGCGTCTGTTCCGGCGAGCATGGCGTTTGGTCAACGCCAATTTTCGCCGCCCCCAGGATGACGGCGCGAATCGTTTCGTAACGCTTCGCCTGGTCGCCCTTGGGGGCGTGGTAGGTGTAACGCTGGGACAGTTGCTCGAAGGTTGGTTTGTCGAATGGCATGAGATTCTCCTAACGAGGCGAATGACTCAACATTCGCCAACATCGTGGCCCACGATCAGGAAATGCTGTCCGCCGCAACTCCTTCACGGCCGCGTAAAAGATGTCTTCGCCATCGGCGTCATCGTCCACGCAGATATCGACATGGCCTTCGTAGAATTCAAGGCCCGGCGAAGGCGACGTTTGCATTTCAACGCGAAGCTTCATTTCGCACAGCCTTTCAACGCGGTCTTCGTTTTCGGTTCTTTTTTTTCTCTCAGCGTCACTCGTCCGCCATGGAAAAGGCATAAATACAGCTTCGACAAGAAAGCCTCATCCCTTTCGCTCTCCGCTGTTAGGCGCAACCATTTGCATCGGTCGCGCACGTCAACCATTTTTGCGGGCGATGTCGCGTTGCACCTCATGCCGCACCTCCAGACGAGCGGAGACTAGCCCACATCGAAAACAAGCGTCGGCCAGTTTCAAGAGAATTGTGTACTAGCTTAAGGCTAGGTGAATTAGCTTCCCAAGCTGGACGTCGTCGGTTCGAATCCGATCGCCCGCTCTGCAAAAGACTTGCGAAGTTTTTCGATGAGGAAAACATTCGAGACCCTAATGAGAAAGACCGCTCAATTCATTGAATTTCGCCTGGAACGCCGCCGCGGCATCTTCCTTGCTGGCAAAGGAGCCAAGATGGAATTTTTGTTTGTTGGACTCGATGTCCGCTCGCCAAGAACCTTTGGTCCACCGAACGCCGCGGATACCGCTCGAACTGTTTGCCGGAGCGGATTTCCGATTCAGCATGTTCACGTGATGAGGCACCGACCGAAGATTAGTTCGTCGATTGTCGAGCGTGTTGTGGTTGATGTGGTCAATGTCCATCCCGGCCGGGAAGCCCATGATAAGCCGGTGCATTCCGAGCATGCTCTTTTCTGTCGGGGACGGTCTCCCGATCGCATAAAAGGATTTGGTGCAAGGGTTCCATTGGGCGTGCCAGCGCGAGCCGTTGGAAAGGACGCGGCTCAAATCGGAAATATCGATGAGGCATTCGAGAATCAGCTTTTCGCATTGGCGTTTCAGAAAAACGACAGCAAAGCCGTCTCGAATCTCAACGGGGTTACTTCGCTTCGGAAATTGCATCAGCAAATCCTCTTAGAGCCTCGCGTTCCCAACGCGGTGGTCGCCGGTTCAAATCCGGTCGCCCGCTTTTTCTTTCAATTGGCTTCGAGCAAATTCGCCGTGAAGTTCCTTCACTTCCAACTTTCCCAAAGTCGCTACGAGGGTTCGATTCCCTTCGCCCGCTTTTTCTCCGCCCGCTCTTTCTCCAATTGCAGACGCCCAACGATTTCGGCCAGCGTCATAACGGACGCCATCAGGGCTCCAATGATCTCGGCGACTCGTTCGCTGTGCGGGGCCGCGGCATCGTTTCGCCGAAGACGCCGGATATCTGCGGCGATGTCCCAACAGATTTCGAGGTCCGTCATGTTTCACCGCAAGAAAAATTTTGGATCAAAAATCCCGGCGACTCCGACACAACATGAACGGACGAAGCCGCCGGGGCGACGGAATGCGGCGAATAGATAAAACCGCGTTCCATAAGTGCTCGGCGATGACTCCTCAGCTTTCGCCGGGCGGGAGCGGCAACGAGCCGCAATTACGGGGGCAGGATTCGCACCTGCGACCTCCAGGTTATGAGCCTGGCGAGCTGCTGCTGCTCTACCCCGTACCATTCGATCCCCGGAACCACCCGCAGAGAAAAGGCTGCGGGGCCTTTTGTTGACCGTAAAGGCGAACCGCCAGGAGCGAGAACTACTAACGATCCGCCCGGCAAAGATGCCCTCACGGAGAGGATGATAAAAAGTTCTCCCGAAGAAAGCAAGTGCAAAGTTTACATTTTTTTTGCACTTGCAAAAAGACTTTGGCCTGTATACGCTTAGGAGAAGAAAATGAGCGAGAAAATCGGAGAGTATCCGAAAATGAATGTGGTCAATGTAAAGATGTCTCCGGAGCTTAAATCGCTCGTAGGCAAAGAAGCCGACAAAGAAAACATCTCCATGTACGAGTGGATCGTGAACGTCGTCGCGGAACGGCTTGGCCGGCCAGAATTGGCAAAGGTCCAGAAGCGACGCGCGGGGCGTCCACGGCAGGAGTTAGCGGAGGCGGTATGAAATACGGATGGCCACCAAAGACGCTTTTGCCGCCGCAAAGCGAAGAGGAGCGGCTGATGGGCCGAATCGAGGCCGAAGATCAGCTTGAATGGATCGACGGCAAGCTCAAAGAATTTCGCAAACTCCGGCGACTTTGGAACACGCGGCTTGGGCTTTGTTTGAAGCGGCGCGATTCCAACGGCCACGCGAAAGAAAAGGTGAGCGCGTGAGTGACGATCCCCGAATCGAAAAGGCCCTCGACTTCGCCGTTCGTTTCGGCGGCATCGACGGCGACAACCATAAAGCATGGGTCATCGACCAAATGGTTCGCGCGCTGACTGGTTGCCCGATACTCCAACGCCAAGCGATTGATTGCAAAGGCCAGCTTTACGAATTCAAGGATCAAGGGGAATCGGACGAGTATTTGAAGATCGTCGCGGACGCGAAAGCCGGCGAAGACGGGCCGGAAACTTACGAATGGAAAGTGGGGATTCCGCCGTGACGATTCCTCCTCCCCCGGAATGCTGCTCCCCTTGTCCCGATCGCCTCACCATCCAGGGACCAAACGGCGAACTCGGCTACCTCGTCCCCGGCGACGGCCCGGCGGGGTGGATTTGGGGGCAAAAGCCGAGCGATGATGCCGCGTGGGCCGTAAACGCTTGTCTGCGGCAGTTGGGATTTGTGCTTAGAACTGATATAACGGAGTTGATGCTTGAAGAGTCCACGCCTTAAAACGCCACCGTGCATTCAGCCCCATCGCTGGTCGTCATCCCCGAAAAACATCGTCGAGCCGTTTCATCTGCTCCGGCGTCCATTCGGTTGCGATCGGCTGTTCGGCGGGTTCCGGTTTTGATTCTGGCACTGGCTTGCGCGAGCGGGTGATTTGTTTGCTCAGAGCGAGCAAGCTGGTCCCAAGCTCGTCGAGTTCGCAGTCGGTCATGGCGAGGCTCCTAAGTGACGGGCCGGGGCGGCGGAGGGATTTGTTGCTATCATACGCTATAGCTTTAATTTGTCAACGAGAATTGCCCGCCCAAATCGTCCCGCTGAGCGGATTTGAAATCGTCGCGCTTTGGCCCACCGAACTTCCGCAATAGGGGCATATCCGCGATTTCTCAAACTCCCCGACAACCCGCTCCGCGTCCTCGTAGTCGAGGAATTCTTGCTCCATCAGCGCGGCTACAAAGTGGTCGTGCAATTCGCGGCGGCGAGTGTCGTCCATGATGCCCCTCGAAGAAAAACACCGGCCGCGGCTCTCTTGTTCCGCGACCGGCGATCCGCCGCACCACGGCTTGCCCAAACCCTCTTTGCGGACGGAATAAACTTCCAGCGATGCGACCCCTTGCCCGCTCGCCAAAAAAAATAAGTGCCGTGGGCCAGGCTCTTCCCCTGGTGCGCGATGGGGCCTCACGGCTACGGCACGGCGCTTGGTTTAACGTGCCGGTGCGGGCATATGCCGCACAGATGCTTGGCGTGATTGCAATTAAAGCACAACGTTTGAAATCCGTCTGGAAAACCTTCTCGACGAAGCCAAGAATAAAAGTCTCCAGACGACTCCGATGCTAACGTCTTTCGGTGCCGATTGCCTCCGCCGTTTATATGGTCTATCGTGAGAAACTCCGAAATCGATTCCCCGCAGCATGCACACGATTGTCCGTATGCTGCCAATACCTCCATTCGTAATTTTTTTCGATAGCTATTACGTTTTTCCTTGCATTTACGACACACTTGGCTTTCGCAACTTTCTCCGCAATTGGTACACAATCGCCTTTCGCGCCTATCATGCTTCAATGCCTTCTTCTTCTCTTTCAATGATTTGCTGCATATTGAGCACCTGGAGGCATTATTCGATAGAAGATTATTGCAGACACATCGCCCAATAGAAAGAAGTCGATCGCGGCGTTTTTTGGATGCGACCCTCTGCCTATCAAGGCAAGATGGGCACTTTCTTTTACCTAACTGGCAAAATAATCCGCAACGGCATTTGTGATCTGCAATCATCATGAAAGGAATCTCAAGGGTCTTGCACGGCGCTTGGTTTAACGTGCTAGCTTTCGCCGCCGCATCGCCGGAATATCGTTCACCGCCGAAACAGCCGCACCCGCTGGCGCACTTGCACCGTCTCGGTCGTCGAACTCGTCTGCACCGGCGCAGCTTGTACGACGACGCGCGGAGCGGCTTGCGTCACGGTTTGCGTGCGAACGGTTATCGACGTGCGCTGGGCGTTTCGTGTCGTCTCACGGACGGTGAGGCCGTTCAAAAGCTGGCAATTGCCACCGGCGCACTGAGCATCGGCAGCTCCGGCGAACAAGACGAGGGCCGCGAGAGAGGCTAGGTAACGCATGGGGAGAAATCCTTTCAAGTAAAAGACTCAAACTGACGAAGTTGGCTCGTATCCACGGCCACAATTTGGCCCTTTTCCATGTACGGCACGTGGCGCACTTCGACGCCGGGAAGGAACTTGGCGATGTCGGCGTCTTCGATGCCTGGACCGACGTAGACGACGCCTTCGCGCTTTGCGAGTTCGACCGTCTTGCGAATCTGGTCGCGGCGTTTGAACTCGTCGATAACCTTCATGATGCTTTCGACGGTCGGCATTGGCATGGTCGAAGCGTTGGCGTATGTGTTCATTCGGGATCGTAACCTTTCGAGCCTTTGAAGACGGCGTCGGCGATGGAGTAAAAATGTTCGCCATCGCCTTCATCAACGATCCATTCGCCAGGATGCACTTGCACAATCGTCCCTTGAATTGTTGTCACATACAAAATGCCGAGTCTATTTTCTTTGACGCCGCGTGGCAGCGGGCTGCCAAGGAGTTGCTCGGCATGTATGCGTTCCGGTTTGCTTTTGAACCACGGCATCGTTTACCTCACGAAAAGATGAGAATATCTGCGCCCGTCTCGTCCAATCACCCACGCCGCGCCCGCATAAGTCCATCGCTCGAATTGAGCGCACGCCTGGAATCCCCATGACGGCTCAAGAGCGGCGCACCCAGCCGCCGCGGCACTCGTCCCCGCCGGCAGGAATTGGAAGTCCCCGCGTCCGCTCATGACGTGGCCCGCGAGCAACACCGACGCCCGGTAGCGTGCCGCCGCCAATGCCGCGGCCGTGAGATTCGGATCGCGAGCATAGGGCGGCAAGCCACGCGCGGCGCGAGCCTGGTTGACCTCGTCGAGCGCATCGGGCGACTCGGAAAAAGAAACGGGCGTAGACGCCGGCGCGACAGCGATTGCTGGCTTACTAGGTGGGACCGTCATTCGCGCCGGTGCCAGATTGGCGACTCGCCTACGCCCGGCCGCCGAAACATCTTGTGGGGAAAATGCCAAGGCGGCAAATGAAGCAACCAGAAAGAAACGCATTCGGGGAATCCTCCGTGTCCAAAAGAAAAAGAAACCTCGTGTCAGCCATATTCACTCTGCCGTTGCGCCGGTCGCCGCTTTCGCAGAATTCTTCGCGCTGGCGGCAAACGGACCAAGCCAAAACAATGCTCGCGTTCCTCTTCGGGTTCTTCCTTGCACGATGGCGAATCGTCGTAAACGCACGTCGCGGCCGAAGTCGTTTCGTCGGTCGCGTTAGTTGTGGCATCGCTCGAATCAACCCAAGCGATCATTTAGCCGCCCCGAAAGGTTAAACGGTCGTCACGGTATGATGTTTCCGCGAAAGCCTGTCCTCTTCAACCCGCTCGTAAACCTCTGTGACCATCCATTTTCTTGAATCGTCGCGAAACGTCAGGGCGTTGCCCAGAATGGCGAGTTTTTCCGGCAGCCAACTCACGGTGACGTGGTTGTCGGCTCTTAGTTCGCATTGACGGATATAGTTCGGCATTGCGCTAATCCATCTTGCTTATCCGATACACCGCCACCGCAATCGCGAAAAAGACGCCGACGAACAACAGGGCGAGGAGTGCGGCGGTCATTGGATGACGAAGCCAAAAGCCTTCCATCCGAGAATGAAAAGCAGCACGAATAGAAGCAAGTTGCCGCCAATGACCCCGAATCCCTTGGGGCCTGGCTCGTTTGGCCAGTTCCAATAAAGTCCGAAGAGAAACCACAGTATCATCAGCATCCAAAAGATCATCCCGGCCGGCATGACGCACCGCCCTTTCAAAAGCGATATCCGAGCAAGAGCAAAATCACAAGAATCAATAAGAGCAGGCCGACACCGCCAGCCGGTGCCGGTCCCCAATCAGCGCTATGGCCCCATGTGGGCAACGCTCCAATGAGCAGCAAGATCAACAGAATCAAAAGGACCGTGCCGAGCATCGTTATTCCTCAGGCCACTCCCGCATCTGTCCCGGCGGCTGATCTATCTCGCGAAGGCGAATCCAAATCAAGCACGCAGTAGCGCCGACCATACAGCCGAACAAGAACCAGATTACAAAATCGACGTTCACGTTCATTCTCCAACCGGAGCGTAGTCCGCCAAATCTGTCACCATCGCATTAATGGGGCCGATGGCTTCCTTGCCGCCTTGACTGCCGTAGACCGTCTCCAAGATTAGATTGCACTCGTCGGCGGCGGTGATCGTGCAGAGGATCACCACCTTGTCGCCGATTTTGAGCGGCCTTCCAATTCGATCGCACATGAAAAACACCTCGAAGATTTTGCCGTGCATGGGGAACTCAGATCAAAAGCTTGAGGATGAACGGCAATATTGTCGAGATCAGGTTTTTCCAGTCGATCCTGCCGGCCTGCATTCCCTTCTTCGGCTCGGCGCTGGCGACGACAGCTTCGAGAGCCGCCACGCACTCTTCCTTGGTGCATGTGGCCGCGGGGCCAGCCGCCGTTGCAGCATGGAACATTACGTGATCGCTCGGCAGAAATTGCCCCATGGCGTAGGACTCGGCGTTATTCCACGCTAGGCCAACCTCTCTTGCCGACACTGGCTGGCCGATCTTAACGAGTGACAGCAGGGTCTTGAAGTCCTCCAGCGGGAGGACATCGACGAATTCGGTTCTACGTTCAACGTGCATGACTGTCTCCTTAGAAACGTTCTACCAGAAGAAATTAATAACCTGACTGCCGCAATGGTTGACCTTAGCGAACCAGAAATCGATCACGAGCGGGAGCCAGTAGTTTTGCGTGAGAAACCCGAAAGCTTGGTCAGGGCGAATAACGTACCACCTGCCGAAAACTTCGATGGCAACGATCTCCCAAAAAAAGAGCCTATACAAGTGGTGGAGCATCCATCTCATCTCCTTCGGAATAAGCCGATCAAAATGCCGAACTGGCATTAACGTCTTTGGGTTCAGCCACTCGGCGGACAACCCTGATAGGCCAAGGCAGAGCGTTGCAACGTCGCCAAAGGAGCGGCCGGCCTGGGTGCGGCACTTTGGACTGGAATCGTTCGCAGAATCGTCGTCGGCCGGTTCGATTGGACGTATTGAGCGGCCCCGCAATGCGGGCAATTATGCCCCGGCTGCATGGCGTGGCTCCAAACGTATGGTTCGCCATAGGTTCGGCGAAACGAGCAATTGGGGTTCGGGCATACGTGCGTATGGCCAGTGAAATAGCCGTGATCGAGGACTGTGCGCGTCGCGATCGGAACGGTCGCTTTGACAGCCGGCGGCGATGGTTCGCCACCAAACACGAAAGCCAGGATCAAAGCGGTTTCGACATTCATGCCTGCCTCAGTACACGTAGTCGAGCAACTTGTCTTGCTGGGCGGGAAACCAATTCAGATGCGAATAGAGAAAACCTTCGTTGCGTCCGCCAAGCTGATTTATCATTCGCGTCACTTCCGATTCCGGTATCCACACGCTGCACGGGGACGCTTCGCCGTTCGGGTCCGGTGGATAAACGCTGGCAGGCCAGTTGTTTTGGTAAAGATAAAGCGTCCCGTCGTTGGGATGCTCCCAGACGCCGAGAATGGATGTCGCATGGCCGCCGCGAGAATCGAACCGGCCGGCGACATAGGCGTCTTTTCCACTCCCCTTAATTGACCCGTGGCCAACGAAGAGATCGCACCCGTAATGGTACGGATAGCCGTTGACGATCCCTTGATAGATCGTTTCGGCATCATTGGCGGGAGCGACGGTCCCAATGGGATGCTCTTTGGCAACGCCGACGTATTGCTCGCTCGTCCTGCCATCCGAGAATGACATTTCTGTGGCCGAAGACACTACGAGGCCGTCTTGATTCTGGAAGTCGGGCATTGCCGACCCTTGGTCAATAAGAACCCCCTCCGTGGCGGCTTGGCGTCCCTGTGCGGACACAATCGAGCCTTCCCCGCGTCCGCGGAAGCCGGCCAGCAATCGCCCTCTGCCGTAATTGAATAGCCAATACGGCAAGAATACTTTCGTCGCCCCTTCGGTGAGTTTTCGCTGAATACAGACGAGCGTAAAACACGAATTGCCGAAGGATGCGCCGACGCAACTCCCGGTGAGTTGATGGAACCGAGCGAACGTAAAGCCAAGTTCTTGGACAATGAGCGGGTCGCGCCACAGCGCGGAAAGAATCAGCTTTTCGCCTTTGCCGAGCCTCTTGAACGGCTCCGACATCGCGAATTGCGGCATTTGAGCGAGAGCCGCCTCATGGGCCAATTCTTGCTCTTTGGTTCGATCAGCGGGACTCACCCACCCAGTTGGATAATTCATTTAAGCCCCCTTAACGCCAGTGCGACGTAACCGTGCTCTGACGCGACTTTGGCGAAGTAAGCGTCATTCGCGGGCGTATTGGCTTCACGTGGCAAAACAGTCTGTAGGTAATTGCCGACCGATTTGCGGATGCCGGGAATAGCCGCGGCCCCGATGGCCAAATCCGTCGCCTGTTTCGTGAGCGTGACAAAATCCCCGGCCGTCTTGACTCGTCCGCCCGCCTTGGCGGCGGCGACTGAGCCTTCAAGGATGTCGGCGAATTTGAGGACATTTGTCGCTTTCGCTTGGTCGGCCTCAACATCGTAGGCGACTTGCAAAACTTTTTGCAACGGCGACGGCGTCGGTGGAGGAGGCGGCGGCGGACTGACGCCCCCAACCAGTAGCGTGAACGTGTCAAAATCTTCCGTGATATCCAGCGTCTTTTTGTCGAGAACCGCCCAATCCGCCGAGATTTTCAACTCACCTTTCGGGGCGGCCGTGATCTCGATCAGCCGGCCCTTGCGCGTCCATGTTACGCCTGCCGGCACGGTCCACGAGGGCCGGATTGCCCCGACTGGCGCTTCGAGCGTAAAGGGGAATTCCTTGAGCGAAAGGCGGTCATCCCAGACGCGGACGATCCGTTCGACTTTGATAATCTCCGTCTTACCCTTGAATTCGAGCTTACTGGCCTCTTGCCCCCACGCCGGCGCGGCGAGCACGATCAACAGAAGGATTGCGAATCGTTTCATTTTCTACACCTTGACCGATGGCGGAATCCGCACATGGAGAATCAAGTCATCATGCGGCGCGATGGCGTTTATCTCGACGCTTTGCAACAGCCACGGGGCTGGTTCGCTTGCGGAGATGAGGCGAAAAGCGGCGAATCCCCACCACGCCAGCGCGGCCACGGACGGGACGGCTAGGGCGATAATGACGACGATTGCGATGGCGTCGAAATCGGTCATCGTTAGTTCCATTGCTCCTCGTCGCCGTTGTATCCGACTACGATAACTTCGCTGAACCGTGCCGAAGCCTCCAATATCCTCTTAATCTCCTCGGCGGCGGCTACCGAAGTCAGGCCGCTAGCCTCTGTTCTCCAGTCTGGGGCGTGTTCGTCATCAGACTTGTTGGCTTCCACTCGGTATGGCATTATCTCGATTCCCCCCGCACCTGCGTCCGCTCCCCGTTGTTCGCCCGGACCAATTCGAGGATCGTCCCCACCTTGGAATCGACTTCCCCTAACTTCGTTTCGACGTTGGCAATGCGATGCCCGTGCTCCTCGACCGTTTTCCCGATCTGATCGCTGACGCCCATCGCGTAGCCGGATTTCGACGCTTCTTGAAGCCGCTGCGTCAAGTAGCCGTTGACAAACTCCTTGAGCTGGCGAACATCAACCGAGAGGTTTTCGATGGCGGTCGTCGTCGTCCCTGCCGTAATTTTCGCATCCATCGCGGTTTCTTTGGCGTCCTTCGCGGCTACCTTGGCGATGCTTGCCGCGGCCTGGGCCGTGCTCGCTTGGTTCCTGGTCGCTGAATCGACTTTGTCGGCGGTCTCCTTAATCTTGTCGGCCGTCTCAGTAACGACTTTTACCGAGGTCACGGCGGCGATTCGGCTCGCTTCTGTTTTTTCGGTGTTGTCGGCGATGCTCCACATTTGTCGTTTATGCAAGAGCCACGCTGCGAAAATGATCGGGGCGGCAGTCCAAAAGCCCTGCCAGAATGAATCGGACATTGTCTCAATCTCCGTCAGGTCCGGTTTTCCTCTGAATCTGGTAATCTTTACGGTTAAAAACTCAATGTCTTACAACGATTGCGACCACAATGGCGGTCAGGGCGACTAGAAAAGCCAATCCAGAGAAAGCGATCGAGACACCGGCCGGGTTCCGCCCCTCAAGACGGGTCAGTCGCTCTTTTATGTCTCCGATCTGCTCTCCGACATTACTGATCCCCTGCCGAAGCAAATCCGCAATCTGTTGAATCTGCTTCGTGGTCGTGGCCTCGCTCTTGTCGGTCGCGGCCCCGAACGCTTCCTGTTGTTTGCCGACCGCTTTTTCCGCCGCTTGCAAGGCCGCGTCCACGGCAACTTTCGTATCCTTTGCATTCTGTTCGCTTCTCGTATCGCGCTCCTTGAACTGCGTTTGAATGCTGGCGAACTTCTCCTCGTGGACTTCGCGGAGCGCTTTTATTTTCTCGTCCGTGCTGATAACCATGTGCTCGGCGGCGATCCTGACGAGGCCGATCGCGATGTCCATTCCGTTGAAGCGCGTTTCAAGGTTCTTTATCCCCAGATGGATAACGTCCTTGAGCGCCTCATTCTTCGCATCAAAAAACTCGCGGACGCCAGCGATTTCGCGCTGGGTCATCTGGGTTGTCAAGACGGTCGGATCGACCATATTCGACATCGTCGGCGTCAATCCGGGTGGCGTTGCTACTTTCTGGTCAGGCACGGCTCGCCCTCAATGAAACGGCGTCGGCGGGCTTTGCTTTTCTTCGACCGCCGCCCGCCGCCCGGCCGCGAACGCCGCGAGACGATCGGCTTCCTTCAAAATCGCTTCCATCTCGTCCGGGCTTTTCTCGATCACAGCGCCCAAAACTTGCTTGACCGCGCCCAGTTCGCCCTTGTTGGCGTCGGCCTGCACTTTGGCCTTGGCCGCATAGAAGATCGCATAGCCCCCGAATATCGCGCCGATGATGCCAGCGATCGCACCGCCTATTGCCGTTACGAGGACTGCCACGTCTTTCAGGTCCACGGACGGCCCTCACACATTTGGGTGATTGCCAGCCGCTTTTATCACAGTTTTCAGGTCGTCGGTTTGCTTTTCGATGGCCATTTTGATGCTTTCCGTTCGCACATCGAACGCGGCGCGATCTTTTTCCTGAGATTTATCGTGTTGGTCCTGCATATAGCGGACCTCCTCTTTCTGCGAACCAACAACCTCTTTGAGCGACTCTTTCTGCGTCAGAATGACATCGCTCAAAGCGCTTGTGAACTTGGTCGCGAGTTCTTGGCGGCGTTCGGCGTCTTCTTTGCGCTCCGCACAGCCCCAAGTAGTCCCGCGCCGACCCAGCCCGCGCCGCCGCTCAAAGACTCCACGGCCTGCGCGAGAATGATGGCGCTCAAGAGCATCGTCGCCCTCCGTCAGCGGCGGCGTGGCCATTTGGTAGGCCACTCGCCGCGAATCTTGCGTTCTTAAGCAGTCGGCGGCGCGGGCGGGGGCGTCAGCGCGTCGAGGGCCTCGATCTTGGTCCCGGCCGCGTTGCCGCGCGCCTCGATCTGGTCGAGCAACGCTTGGTCTTCGGGGGTCAGTTGTCCCTGAGTCGCCTGCAATTGGGCGATGAGTTCGTTCAGTTTGGTGATGTCGCCAGAGACGCCATCGATGCCCTTGTCGATTTTGTCCAAGTAGGCTGTCGTCTGGTCGAAATGTTTCTGGACTGCGGGGGAAACTGCCATGGCAACAACTCCTTAAGTGGAAACAAAACAAGCGGTTCATTGGGCCGGGTTCTTGTCGTCGAGCGCCTTGAGCCGCGCCGCGCTCCGCTTCAATCGCGATTCGAGATGGGTCAAAAGGATGATGTCGTCCGCGGAAACGCCTTGCTCCATGTGGATATGGACCGGCCCGGTTATGGTAAGGCGATGCTCGTAGCCTTGGAAAATCTTCGGCATTCGCTCGGCTTCGTCGTGCATGTTGGGCCTCGCTCGCTTGATTCTAGCCGCTTATCGCTCTCGTGTCTATGAACGTCTACGAAAGAGCGTTCAGGCATTATTTTCTGACGTTTTGTACACATCTCTGCATCTTTCTGCGCCGCAATTCCCTCATCGCCGCTTGCTGCAAATCCAGCGGCCGAAACCCGGAGCGCCAAGTCAGTTCGCAAATCGCTATCAGGGCATCGGCAAGGTCATTCAATGTCGCGGGCTGTTTGTCCAGATGCCGCTCCCCATGTAAATCGCGTCCTAGGTATTTCGCCGCGGCATAGATCGCCCAAAACTCCGGTATCGCCATCGAATTATTTTCGCTGCCGAACATCCGGTTTTCTCGATTCGTCTCGGGGACGGGATTTCGCGGCGTGTTTTTGTTCGGTGGCATCTGATCGCCCCATTCGTTCAAACGCCCCCGACCGATTGAAGGTCAGCGATTGGCGTGGTGATGACGAACGAAATATCCGCGACCGGCGTGACGCCGATGTGGGACGTATTCACCGGCCCGCTACCGCCGCCACCCCCCGAACTCGTCAGTAGCAACAAGAGCATAAATCACCTCACGAACACAAATTCATCATCGGGCACCAATCGACGGTTGCCCCGCCCGCGGCTCCGTTGCCGCCAGCCTGATCGGTACTAGTGCCAGCCCGAGCGCCAGAGCCGCCGCCGCCGAACGTGGCCCCGGTCCCGCCTGCCACATTGCCCGACGTCTTGCCCGCCGCCCCATTGCCGCCAGGGGAGGCCGCCGTCCCGCCCGTGGTCCCGCTCGCGTTGCCGCCACCCCCGCCACCGCCGCCGCCAGAATTGCCAACGTCCACGGCGTTCGCCCCGTTGCCCCCGGCCGTCACCGTGTCGCCGACGCCCCCCGTGGTCGAGCCAGTCGCCCCGGTCCCGGTTGTCGTCGTCGTTGCTCCTCCGATGCCGCCTTTTGCGACGACATCGGTGGAATTGAACGTCGTGTCGTTGCCGTTGACAGTCGCGGTTGTCGAGCCTGTTGCCGCCCCGCCAATGACGACGTTATAACTCGTGCCCGGCACGAGGTTCCGGATAGATTGCGCCTTTTGGCCACCCGACCCGCCGCCGCCCGCCGATCCGGTTCCGGTAGCGCCGCCACCGCAACCGCCGCCGCCCCAAAGGATCACGCGGTTGCTGCGTACCTTGGCCACCAAGGCTGTCGTTCCAGAGGTATAGGTAATGACGCCCATTACGATGGCACCAAAAAATACGTAATCACCACCTGTAGGCCATTTCCCGTAGCATTCCCCGTCGTCGTAATCCGCAAATCTTCCGCGTCCGCGCCAACTCCTAAGATGCCAGACCCGTCGCCAACGGTCGCTTGTCCGCCAGCTGGAAAACCGCCGTGAGCGAACAGCACCCCGGTCGTCGTCGGCGTGTTGGCCGCTCCGAAGCCTATCAGCACCGTCGGAAACACCGTCGAGGCATTGTCGAGCGAGACGCTGATTCGCGTGACTACGATTTTGTTCGGAGTCGTTACCGTGACGATAGCTATATCGGTGACTGCCGTGGTGATGGTCGTGTGCTTAACCGTGATGACGCCGGGGTCGCCGCCAATTACGAACGGAACCCGCGTCCGGGTCGCGACAGGATTGACCGCCGCGTCTACGGCTGCGGAATCCGGTGCTGCCCCGCAGACGACGCTGTGCAAGCCGATCGTGTGGACCTTGCTTGAAGCTACGGTAAATGCGGCCTCGTCGGCGAAAACCGCATCGTCGATCAGTTGCAGCGACGTCAGCGCGGCCCCGTCCACCTGCACGGCGAACGTCCCGGCGTTGGTGACAGCGTGCGAACCGACCGTGACCGTGTTGGTAATCGGGATGCCCGTGGCCGCGATGAACCGCAACTTGGCGGAAATACTCCCCGTCGCTGAGGCCGCATCCGCGTTCGCTCCGAATGGGTCCGCGGGCACGGTGAGGACATCGACGTCGCCGATATTGTTGGTGCCGGCCGGGATGGCGCTAGTGATTGGGATTCCGGTCGCGGCGATGAATCGGAGCTTCGCCGAAATCGAGCCAGTGGCAGACGCAGCGTCCGCGTTGACGCCGAAGGGATCGGCCGGAACAGTGAGAACGTCAACGTCGCCGATGTTATTGGTCCCCGCTGCGATACTCGTGACCTGCACGGCGAACGTTCCGGAGTTGGTCACGGCCTGTGAAGGCGGGGCCTGAACGCTTGCGGATATTTGCTTAAGAACGGACATCGCCGAAATCGCCGTTGTATCTGTCGCCGTATTCTTCGCGTCGGCCTTGGCCCCGAACGTCACATCTGCCCCGTCTGCCACGGTGCAAGCCGCTTGCGTGGCAAACGTTCCCGCGTTCGTGACGTTCCATGTTCCTTGCTGAGCCACGGGCAGCCCATTCGACGACGAAGCGAGCGTTACCGAGTCAAGGACGCCGAAGCCGACCTTGATAATCTGGTAGTGGACGCCGCCGATGTCGTCCGAGGCGATTGTGGTGCCTGAGCCGGCCGTGATTGCTACATTATCCGCCATTTGTCACCTACGCATGTACTGAGTAAGTTCGTTCGGGCGCGAAGTAAATACGGTCCGCATGAGAAGCCTTGCCGAGAACCTGGATAACCTCCCCTGTCCCGCTCGGCGCGGTCTGCGTGATCGTCCCCGTCGTCGAGAGGTAGAGCAGTCCGCCGACCGTCCAGGCCCACGCATCGTTGCGCGCCCAGCCCCGCATCAGGAATATCCCGGCCTCGTCTCCCGCAATCGTCGCCGCGGCCATCGCGTCCGCCGGATAGGTACTACTGCCGTTCGCGTCCGCTTTCCACATCTTGCCGTCGGATTTGATGTAGACGGGATCGCCAAACGCAAGAAGTTCGCCAGCCGTCAACATCGCCGTTTCGCCGCTGACCGCCAGATCGGTCGAAGGCGACGCCTGGAAAAAGCCGTGCGTGACCCAACTTGTCACGCCGTTACCGTCTGTCCGCAAAAACTGATCGGCATTGCCGTCATTCGTCGGCAGCGTCAGCGTCCACGAACCGGCAGCGGCGGCGGGCTGAATTTGGACGTAGCCAGACATGTTCCCGTAGAGCTTAAGGACGCCCAGCAAAGTCGCATTAAAGCCTACGCTGAGGATTCCCGTCCCTGACATCCGCATCAATTCGACGGACGTTGTCGAACTTGTCGCCGCGTACCAAACGTGATCCGACGTCGTTGCCCCCACCTGATAGCGCATCGCGTTCGTGTTGACGCCAAAACCATAGAACTCATGATCGTTGCTCGATATGACGACCGTGATGACTCGATTGATATTGCTCACATTGTTTGACAGCAGTTGCCGCGAGTCGTTTATCGTCCAGGCGACGTTGTTGCCAACATTGAGCGTGAGCGCCTGGCCGGCAGAGGCGTTAAGCAGCGTCGCACCGGCACCGGTCTGTATGACCGCGTAATTCGTCGATACTGTCGTCTGGTCCAGGTTGGCATTGCCCAGGAGCAGCATGGAGGGGTCGAGTGCGAACGAGCCGACGAGTGCCTTGCCGATCCGGGTCTGCCCGATCGCCGCATTGAATGTCCAATTCGACGCCGTCGTCTTCGCGCCTTGAATGCCTGTCGCGCTTGTAAAAAAGCACGGAAAGCACGTCGCGTCGCCGGATTCATCAACAACGTTGCCCGCACCGTTCGCCACCACATACGCCGTCGTCGCAATCAGCGTCGAATTGTTCCCAAGCGCCTGCGTCGGTGCCATCGGCTCGCCGGCGTTATTCCCTTGCGAGTCGTAGTTGCCGGCGAAATTTACGACTGTGTGGCCTGAGTCTCTATTCAGGTTCGCCGGCCCCCAGGTCGCCCCATGTGCGGAAATCGCCGCCTTGCGGTGATTCACGTTCGAGCCGTCGCCCCAATCGATGACGGCCCCATACAGTCCGCCGATGATAGTGATGGTCCCCTTTCCCTGAAAGTCGAGCGACTTGGTCAATCCGGACGTGTGTTCCTCGCAATTTTCGAGCAAGATGTATGCGGCTATCCCGCTGTCCTGTTCGATCCACTTCATCCCAACGTCATCCGCGTCCCAGTGCGTACAGTCACGAAGTGTCACCACCGTTTCAAAAATACACTCCGCGCTTATTTTGATGTGGGCATCGACGCCGATGTCGCCGGTACTGCTCTCGAAAATGCAGCCGTCGAAAACCCAGCTATTGCCGGGATTGACGACGCTGTAGTCGCAGATGCCCTGGAAAAGGCAGTCCTGAAACCTAGCGGTATTGGCCCAGGTCTCGACGCCGGTGCCGGAAAATCCAAGGATATAAGTGTGGAACCCTTGCCAGCCGCACGACTCGAAGACGATCGCGATCGCACGGCCCAAATCGAAACAGCGGGTCGCTGCGGTGATCATCTCGACGGTGCTGAGCCGGTACGAGAAGTGGCATCGTATAAATGACGCCTTGACAGCGCGCCGAGCGTCGATCATCGTGCCGGTGTAGCTATCTGACGTGTATATCCACGCGATATCGGTCGCAACAAACCCGTAATAACTTAGGTTGTCGTTGTTGCTATTGAGCGTCATCGCGATCGTGTTGCCGACGCCCTCCCAGAGCAATCGCGTATAGCCGGTCCCGGTCAGTGGTGGATACCAGTTGTAGCCGGCCGCGCCTTCAAAAAATATGCCGTCGTGGAGGCAACTAAGTGTAGTGCTGTAGGGATAATTGAAAGGTCCGAATATGAAATGGCGGGTTCCCGCTGCGATAGCCGTGTTGAGGATCGGCCCCCAGTCGGTAACGGCGCGGGGATCGTCTGACAGCGAATCGACGCTGGTGAAAACGCCACCGCCGCCAGCATCCGCCCAGGTTGTAACGCCGCTGCCGTTCGTTTGAAGGAATTGACTTGGCGATCCGTCAGTTGTCGGAAGCGTGAGCGTCCATGTACCGGCCGAGACTATCGTGGTGGTTCCTATGACCAAGCCAGGAACCGTCAAAACCCCCGTGGCTGCGTTTGCCGTGCATCCGTTAATCGTCGCTGGCGACTGCGGCCCGGTCTGCGTGTTCGCGAACAACGACCAGACGGTTGTATCCGCTCCCGCGTCGATGACGCTGACCGTGGCCGCGTTGCCGCTGATGTTCGTCTGATCGCCGGTGTTGACGCCTTGAATCGAGGATATGCCCGTAACAGTAAGCGTTGGCGATGCCGAACCGGAGAAAACGACGCCGTTCACAGACGTCGGCGTAATCGCGTCGAGAGACAGAGAAATTTCTGGCGCTGTCGTTGGGAAAAGAACCGTGCCGCTGATTCCGTTCGCGGGCGTGATAGAAACGGATGTCACACTCCCGGTGCCCGTGCTTCCGTCCGTTATTCCGTATCCGGCCAAAGTCGTCGGCGTGTCCGTGATTCTTCGCCACGGCACAAGACTGCTCGCGGGATCAACGATACCGCCAGCGCCGCCCGGCGCGACATTGACGATAACAAACGGCCCGTAGCTAATCGGCACATTACTGCCGACGACGACCAGCCGATACCGATGGACGCCGAGAGCAAAGTCCGCCGTCTCCGTCGTCGTGAAAACGACTTCGACGACGCCCGACGGATCGACCACGGAAATGCCCGACGTCTTGTTGAGTTCCGGCGTCTTGGTGACTGCGTTGGCGAAGGACTGAAATGCGAACGTCAGCCCGGCAATGCCGCCCGCTAGTGGATCGTCGATGATGATGCGAAACGTCTTCGCCTCGTCGAAGGCTTTCGTCAGCGGATTGTAGCCGGGCGTGCTCATGGAGCCCCTCCCGGCGCGACGCTGGTGATGATGAGCGGCCCAAATGCCACGCGCTCACGAGTGCCGGTCATCACGCGGTAATAATGGACGCCTAAAGCGAGGTCGGCGGTCTCGTCGGCCGTGAAGGCAACCTCGATGACGGGGGCGGACGAATCGACGACCGCGATGCCGTCTTCTTTCGTGACTTCGGGCGTCTTCGTTGTCAAGTTCGCGAAAATGTCGAGCGTGAAGACGCTACTTGCAGGCGCTCGATCGAGCGTGACGCGAAACGTCTTGGCTTCGTCGTAACCCTTCGTCAAAGCGTTATAGCCGGGACTTGCTGTCATAAGGCCAAAATAACGCTATCCCGGTTGATCATTCCATTTCGATTCAAGGCGTCACCGCGTCAAATGCGCCGCTGACGCCAACGCCGGTTGGATAATCAACGCCGCCACACGAAACCGTGCTTGGCGATCCTACGGCTGACGTGCTAACCGCATTCAAGCTGGCATGAAATGGCGATATTGATACTGCCAAGTCTGCGGAAACCTCGCCGGGAGTCGCAAAATAAGTCCACTGGGCGTCTTTAAGTATATTTCCAGTGGCCACGACCCTTTGCTGGACGCCAAAATCAAACCTCCAAACGCAAACAGCCACTTCACATCGTATCGTGGCGAACCTTGCAACCACTGTGCCGTCCCCGAGGTCGCAGATCGTTTCAAATTTGAAATATTTGTCGGTAACTTTGTCAAGGTTCATGGTCGCCGGGGGCAATGAGCCAATTGAATAAGTCAAGGTCGCGGTCGTCGGCATCGAACTCCAGTCTGGGCACACGGATACAACGTCGCAATCGCCAATCGCGAAGTAGAAATCTCCCGATCCGCAGCCGGTGAACGAGAACCCAGGCGCAGTTGTTGTGACGCAAAGCGGGTCCGTGCTGACGACGACAACGGACGTCATGCCGCTGATGGTGTTGACCACATCCTGTGTGCCATTATTCGTATAGGTGAATTCCGCCGCCCACGAGCCGCCGTCGCACCACAAAACGAAGTCGCGGAATTCTATGTCCCCGCAAATTGCGACGTCATCGCCCACATACGCCCAACCTGGCGATACGCCGCCCTTGGCCGTCGGGCTATAGGTGAGCGTGAGCGTCAATTGGACGCAGAGGAATGTCAGCGTAAACGGCAATTCACGAGGGACCGCTGTCGGGTTGCACGGCGTTGAAACGGTATCGCAGCAATTGCAATTCGTGGCGAACTTGCCGTCCTTCATAATCCAATCGCTGCCAGAGCGTGCGAGCGTCAGCGTCATTAGCAGGCAATCGTTCCGCCGAGTTTGATCGTATCATCGGCTGCCAAGTAAATTGGCTGGTCGGTACTCGACACGCGGGTTCCGTGCGCGACCAGCAGCGTCGCTAAAAGCGCCAATAGGGACTGAAAACTCGGCAACGCGCTTGAGCCATTGCTCGTAAAGACCCGGTTGTTCGTGCTCATGCCGGTTGAGGCCGATTGATAGGCCCCCGTCGTCGTCGTGCCGCCGCAAATTGGTGCGTAGATTGTGGCCGACGTTAGCCCTGTGCCGCCGAAAGGAACGGTGACGGCCGCGGTGATGTCGGCTGAACCATTGAAGGAGTTGCCGTAAATGCTCCTGGCCGTTTGTAGCGTCGTCGCCGTCGAGGCGTTGCCGACGAGGTTCCCGATAAACGTGACTGCCGAAAGAGAATACGCGCTTTGCAAAGTGAGCGTGCCAGCGCCGGCCGTGATTGAGACTGTCTGGCTATTCGCGGCATCCCACCACTTAATCACGCCGTTTGTCGTTGTGCCTGCCTGGATTGCTCCCGTCGTCGTCACGGATGTCGGCGTAATGTTGCCGAGGCCCAAGGTTATGGTGCCTGCGGTCGTAATTGGCGAACCCGACACGATTGTGATGCCGTTGTTTCCGGCGATCGCTACGCTCGTCACCGTTCCGGCCGTCTTCCACGTCCCGTCGCCGAACCATGCCGTGCTTGCCGACGCCCCCGTGCCGCTGTTGAGGTAGCTCACCGGCAGGTTGCCGACTAGGTTCGTGGTGACGTACCCCGAAGCGGCAGTCAATACTCCGCCCGTAACTGTGCCTAGGTTAGTGTTCTGCAAGACGAACGTCGGCGTGTTGCCGGCCGTCAGCGTCGCGAACGTGCGGTAGACGCTGTCATTAGTGTCGTAAGCTTCGAATGCAGTAGTGTCACCGGCGATAACTCCCGGCCTGACGCTGGCTGTGGTGACCGAACCGGTGATGACACCCCCGTTGAACACGCCTGCGCCAGTGTTTGATATAGATGCCAGCGTATTGGTGTCAGTGACGTCCCTGACGAGGAGCGCGAGTGCTCCGCTCCCGCCGGTCGTGTTCGCGAGGATCGCCGCTCTGGTGCTCAGCACGCCCGTGGAACTGATCGTAGTCGGGGCGTCCTTGATCAGCTTGCCCGTCGTGCCGTCGAATATCGCGACGCGGGTGTCCGTGGTGCTGCTGATCGAGCTAAAGACGTCGCCGCCACCAGGCGTCGTAGCCCAGACGCCGTCCCCGCGCCAGAACGTAGACGATGAGGCAGATGTGCCATTGTTGAGGTTCGCGACGGGTAAATTCCCCGAGATGGTCGAGGCCCCGAGATTGATCGTGAAGCCGGCCCCCGTCGCGCCGCCCGTAAGTGTGCTAACACTGGTGAGCGAGGACGCCGTCACTGCGGAATTGAGCGTTGTCCCTGTCAGCGTGCCGGCAGGGGCAATGACGGCGTTGGTCGAGATCGCCGTCACAAGGCCCTTGGCATTCGCGGTGATCGTCGGAATTGCGGTGGACGAACCAAAACTGCCGACGTTGGAATTGACCGTGGCCAACGTCGTCACGATGGACGACGTCCCCGAACCCGAAACATCGCCCGACAGGGTAATTGTCGCGTTGACGACCGCTTGGAATGTCGGCAGCGTTGCTGCGCCGTTCGAGGTCAATACTTGGCCGGCCGTCCCAACCGACGCCACCGATTGCAGCGGGCCGGTAGAAGTCGTACCACCACAGATGACCGCGTAAGGTGTGAAAGCCGAGGCCCCGGACCCGCCGTGGCCCACGTCGATTGTCGTTGCAAGCCAAGTGCCTGTCGAAACTGATCCGAGGGTCACGAGCGACGTGTTGCCGGCCTTGACGCTGTAGATCGCGGAGAGGTCCGGGATGTCCGCGACCACGAGAGCGTTCCACGCTGGTGCAGCCGAGACCGAGCCATTTCCCGTCTGCGACAGGAACTTGTTCGTGGTCGTCGTATTGCCGGCCAGCTTCGAAAGCGTATTCGCCGCCGATGAATAGAGAATATCACCTAGCGTGTAATTTGATTGGTTCGTGCCGCCGTATAGCTCGGCGATTTTCGTGCCTTGCCATATGCCTGTCGCAATGGTGCCTACCGAGGTCAGCGAGGACGTGACGACATTCCCGGCCAAAGTCGTGCCGGTCAGCGTGCCGGCCGGCGCGATAACGGCTGCGGTCGTAATGTTGGTGACGCGACCCTTGACGTCTTTGGTGATGACCGGGATAGCCGTCGAACCGCCCGTCGTGTCGGCGGTCGTCACCGTCGCGAGCGTCAGGGCCAGATTGCTCGTCGAACCTGGGGCCGTCGCGTCGCCGCTTGCCGTGAATGTCTGATCTCCGCTGTTGACATTGCTGATCGTCGCGTTCCCGGCCATCGTCAGCGTGCGGTTGCTATCGCCCATAATGATGGACAGCGTCCGGTCTACCGTCAACGCTTCCGAGGTCGCAAAAATCAAATCGTTGGAAGTCGTGGAGCGGATCGATAGACCGGTCAATTCGATCGCCGTACCGCCCGTGATGTTGGGCGCTGTGATTGTCGGCGTCGTAATCGTCGGCGAGGCGTTGAAGACGACGAGGCCGGAACCGGTGTTGTCGGAAATGACCGAGTTGAATTCCAGCGACGTCGTCGGCGCGAAGAAAGAGAGCTTGTCGGTCGCGTAGGCGACTGTGCCACCGCCGCTGAACTGGATCGTCGCTCCATCGGTGGCGTTGATGGTGATCGTATTGTTGACGTCGAGAGTTTTGCCGCTGAGGATATCGAGCGTGCCCGTCGTCGGCGTGATCGTGAGGCCGTTGACCGTCACGGGTGTCACGCCGCCGATGTTGCCGATCGTCAAGGCTATGGTGCCCGCCGATGTGATTGGCGAACCCGAGACGACCGTCAAGCCATTCGCGCCAGAGATCGCTACCGATGTCACGGTCCCGCCAGCCGCCCCGCTGACCGCCGCCCATGTCCCGTCCCCGCGCCAAAACGTCGAGGACGACGCGGACGTCCCGTTATTGAGATTGGCGACCGGCAAATTGCCGCTGATCGTCGATGCGCCGAGGTTGATGGTAAAACCGGTGCCCGTGGCCCCTGCCGTCAGCGTCCCCGTCGTGACGATCGACGTCTGGCCCGCGTAGGTCGCCGCAATGTTGATGGTCGGATTGCCACCGACGCCGTTTCCATCAGCGACGCTGACCCTGTCAGTCGTGCCTGTGATCGTGCGGCCCGTGAACGTGTCGGCCGCCGTCTGCGTCAAAAGGCCGTTGGTGTTGTACGCGGCAAGCGCGACGAGCGTGGCGTCAAGACTGGCCGTAATCGTGCCGCTCGAAATAACCGGGCCGCCGCTGAACGATATGCCGGCCGTACCATTGGTGACATCGACGCTCGTGACTGTGCCGCCGCCCGAAAACGTTTGAAACGTGGGCAATGCCCCCGCCCCGTTGCTCGTCAGAACTTGGCCGGCCGTTCCCACGGAAACGATTGATTGCAATGCCGCCGTGGAGGTCGTGCCGCCGCAGATAACGGCATACGCGGTCGCTGACGAGCGCCCGGTGCCACCGTCGCTAACGATGACGTCAGTGCCGGTCGTGTAATAAACGGCGTTCGTGTTGACCGTCGGCGCGTTACTAAATTCGCCATCCGTCGCCCAAATCTTTGTGACGCGAGACCCCGTCGCGGCGATGCTGCCCGTGAGCGTGAGATTATTCGAGCCGAGGGCAAGATCGCCGCCGCCAACCGTCAGTAGGTTCGCGCTGTGCGTGAGCGTCACGTCGCCAGCGTTGAAACTGATGACGCCGCCAGATGTCAGCAAAATTGAGGTCGTGAATGTGGGAGATGTCGAACGCACCAGCCCGCCGGTCCCGGTCGAGGTCGCCCCACCGAGCGTATTGACCGCGTCCGCGACCGTAGCATCATCCAGATAGGTGCGCGCGGCGGTCGTGACCACGGTTGGATCGAAATTGATCGCGGTCCCGGAGCCGCTGACGATGTTGTCGCCATAATCCCCATCTGCGAGCGTCGCGCCGCCCGTAGTCGCCGAGGCGAACGTGACCTTCTTAGGGTTGCTGGTGTTGTCCAGCGTGATCGTCATGTTCGCGCCGGCGACGTATTCCAGCGCGGTCGTTATTGAATCGACGGTGACGGTCGTTTGCCCAGTCACCGCGATCGAAGTGAAGACATTCTGTTCGCAAAAGTAAGGAAGCGAATTGTAGGCCGTCGAGCCGTCGCCAACCTTAAGCCGGTGCGTATCGAGTTCGAGAACGAGTTCCTGCACCAACGGCGTCGCATTTTCCGACGCGAGCGCCGCAGCCGTACCTCCCCACGGCCTGATGAACGCATTCTCGCCCGACCGCACCGCCATCAGTTAGCTCGCATTTACGGTTTCGGTGACATTATCGGTCGCGTGCTTGGCCGGTTCCTTGGCGACGTCGGACTTTTCGCCGCACTCATTAAGCAGCGTCGTACAAGTGCCGATGATCCATGGCGTCCATTGCGACTTGAGCAAGCGCGACTTGATGAGCTTCATTTCGGTCTTGTCGATATCGCCGCCGGACTTGATCCGCATTTGCAATTCCCAGCGATCTAACTTCTCGTCGTCTTTGAGTTCTTTGTCTTGGTCGAGAGCGGAGAAAATGATCGAGCGGAGCGTGATGGCTTTGCCCGTCGCCTGGTCCCTGAACTCTTCACCGTCGAAAGACAAAAGCTTCGCGTCCAAATTACTGATCTTCATATGCGTAACCCTCGAAACCAAACTTCTCCGCCAAGCAAGATAGGCCACAAAGCCTGTTGCCAAGAGGCGGATGGTAAATTCCTGTAATCGCTCATTCGTCGCATTGGATGTGCCCGACAATGACGGTCGTCGGCTCATAAAAACCCTCCACGGCAATGAAGCAGCCGTCGGAAATCCGGGCGATGATCTCCGGAACGCCAGCGCCGGCCCTCGCATCGCCCGGACGCATTGCAATCGTGGCAACCGCCACCATCGCCGCTTGCCCGGCCCCCAGATTCGCTCCATAGCCTGCGGCAACGATCGTCGCGCTCGCGGAAGGACTGCCGCCGCTTCCTAAGCCGCCCGCGACCGGAGCGGCGTCTCCCGGCCTCGCGGCGATGAGGCCCGCGGCGACAATGGCCGGCTGGCCTGCGAATGTACCGGCATCGCCGGGGCGAGCGAGCACCGCCGCCGTGACGGATGCCGCCCCACGTCCGGCGTCAGCGCCGGCGTCCCCCGGTCGTGCCGTCAGCGTGACGCCGATCGACAAACCGGCCGGGTGAGAATCGAACGACGAATCACCCGGCCGCCCAGAGACGACCGCCGCTCCTGAGATCGCTGGGCCTCCGTTGCCCGTGGCCGCATCGCCGGGGGCCTGCATGACGGTGACGGCCGTGATCGCCGTGCCGCGCCCGGCGTCCGGGGCAGAGTCGCCCGCCTGTGCCGTTATGACCGCCGTGCCCGTGAGCGTTGCCGCGCCACGCGCCGGGGCAGCGTCGCCCGGTTTCGCCAGAATGATCGCGCTGAGCAGAGTTGAGCCGCGCCCAGAATCGGAAGCGGCATCGCCGGGGCGTGTCGTCGTCAGAGCATTCGCTTGGGGGGCCGGCTGAGCGCCCTGCGGAGAGATGCCGAAGCCCGCGGCGGCGACTGATGCGCCGGCCGTGACGCTGGCGACTTGGAAAGCGCCGACGCCGATATCGCCGGGGCGGCATTCAACTGTATTGCCTTGGCCGACGCTGCCGCGCCCACTATCGGGGCCGACGTCTGCGCCATCGCAGGTCACGACAGCCGGAACGCCCGCGAGGGCCTCCCACGCGCCAAGTGCCGAGTCTCCAGGTTGCGGCAGTACGGTTGCGTCCGCCATGGGCCGCCCCCGTTAACAGTAGAAAATTCCCGAGGAATGGAATTGGATCGTGAACGTGCCCGAAGTCGATGAGATGTTGCCGCCGAAGTCAAAATAGCCAATGAGCGGACTGGTGGAGGGAGTGCCCGTGGATTTGTAGAGAACGCCGTAGCGTGCGGTGAGCGTGCTCGCGGCCCATGCGGCATCGGCGGCGTCGAACGAAACGATATTTGTGCCGAATTCGGCCCACGTCACCGTGTTGTCTGTTACGGCGGCGCGATGAACAGTCGGCCAAGATGGCGCGGAGGAATTCGACGTGCCGGCGACGGTGCAAATGTAGAGATGGCCGTTTGTCACGAGCGGATGAACGATGTCGCCAACCGCGTAAGCCGTTGATGCGGCCCAGGCGGTCGCCCATGAATCCGCGGCCGTCAGCGTGAGCGTCTTGCTGCCGAGCGTTGCGCCGCCAGCCGTGTAGCCGGAACCTGCGGACAATTCATTCGTTACATCGTCAAAGAAATCATGCGTGTCACCGGCGGGAGTATAAGAGGATGTGCAGAGTGCGATCTTGAGCGTGTCAGTATCCAAATCTATGGAACCGTCCCACATTTTCTTGCGGCCGTTCCCGTAAAACGTGAAGGTAGCTGCCATCGACGGACCCCTTTGATTTGCTTTCTGCTCTTAGGTCCATCATTGCCTTTTTGTGGTGTATCCTTCAATCAGCCGCAGCAATTCCCGCCTTTCGGCAACGCTGCGATCTGCTCCGGCGTCAACGGCACGGTATTCTCGTCCTTGATCTTCCAAAGCCTCTGGTAATACGGGTCGTTGAGAGCATTCCAGCAGAAAACGCACTGCTTCTGATCGGCCGGAACCGTCTCGTTGAACTTGTCGAGCGGGACGCCTTTCAAGGCTCGCCCGCAATAGCACGGCCTTTTCATGGCGTCACGATGTCGATGACCGCGTTAATCGTGCCCGGCGTCGCGTCGAAAGGATACGTCCGCCCCCCGCAAGCAAGCGTCGGCCCGTCGCCATCGACGCCGATCGTATGCCCGCCCGCGAAGTGCATGTGAAACGGCGAACACGAAAGCGAGAACGCGGCCGGATTCGTCAGGGCTGGATAGGAATGGCTCCATTGCGTGAAGTTGCCGAGGACGCCGTCCGTGACGACGCTATAAGAAACGAGAAAGCTCCAGTTGTTGCTAAAGCAGACAATGGACATGTCGATCATAATTTGCCGATGGCCGTCGCCGAGATCGCACAAGAGAGTCACGTCATTGAAGTAACCGGAACCGACCTTCGACATCGACCCCGTGATAGGCGTCAAGGCGTTGACGGTGAGCGTATACGTCGCCGTCGCTGGCAACGTCCCGGTATCGCAGCACGACGGCACGACGGGCGGTTTCGAGCACAAGCATGCGCAAATGCCGCTCAGTATCTTTCCAGCGGCATTGACGAGGAATTTCCCGCCGAGCGTCTTGAGGGTCACGCCGTCGTCCCCCCGAAGATATCAACGGGTTCGGTGCATTCCTCCACTTCGACAACGCGCAAGCAATGGTCGCCGTCGTGCTGGACAACGATCTTGTAAGCCGCCGTCGCCGCGGGCAACGCCTCGTCAAGACACGGGTCGAATTCGCTTCCAGGCCCGCCCACGTTGAAATACCAGCGCCCGATGCCGCCTGGACCGCTATCGAACGTGACCTCGTAAATGTCGCCCACGTTCGCCGTCGTCTCACCGTTGCGCTCCACGAGCGGGTTGCTATCCACGGTGCCGGAAAGGATGCCGGTCGCGATCCACGAGCCTGTGCCGATCGTGGCCGTATCTTCGAGCTGGCGGACTTCCTCCCAGGCGTACCGGCCGTCCGGCGGGTCGGGCATCGATAGAATCCGCGCGTTCGTCTTGAGCGGTTGCGGGTTGTCGATGATGACTTGATTCATCTCGTCCGAGATGCCGGGGCCGGCGAAGTCGGAGGTTTTGTCGATGCGCTGCAAGGCGCGGTTGATCTCCGAGGCCGAGAGTTGGCCGCCGGGGCGAATCGGGCGTATGGGGCGCTCGTTCATTAGAAACCGCTACTTCCTGGCACTGGATCGCCTTCGAATTTGAAGAGATTGGCTAGTTCGGCGAAGTTGTAAAGATTGCCATCTTTCGTCACGAGACGATTGCTCTGATCTGCGATCAAGTCGCTCGAAATCGGGAATGTCGTGAATGGCTCGCCCGTGACCGGATTCAAAATACTCGTCCCCGAAAGAATCCCCACAATGATTCGGCGCATAGCCATCCGCTTCGCGCAAAAAGCCGCATTCCATCCTCGCTTGGGACCATCGCCGCTCGGTCGATAGCCGAGCGCATAGGTGATATCGAAGACCTTGCGGTCGCTTACCGTGTAATAAGGATCGCTCAATTCGTACCCCAGATAGGTAAGCGTGCCGACATCAGGGATTTCCTTGAGAATCTCCACGGGAAACTGAATCGTGTTCGTCTGGTTGCACATCCCTTGCATCAGTTGGGCCGCTAGCGGAACGCGCGGAACCATTCTCAGCGTGACGGAGTACGTCGCCGCCGGCACGGGAAACGTCCGCGTTTCGGGGATCGTAAAATAGGGGGATGTCGGGTCGTCCGTTGTTCGAATGAGCGTACCGTTATCATCGACAAAAAAGACATTGCCGCCACTGACTTGGAGGTTACTGCCCTTGATGGCCGGCTTGAAAAGGCAGTATCGCCGAATCTCTGAATCGAGCGGGTTATTCGTTTGAATGTCCTCGATCTCGACTTCGTACGGCAAATCTCGCCATGTCACGCCGATCTTTATGAAGCCGTCAACAACGACGTTGTCTTCGTCGTCGGGCGCGCCGATGGTGCGAAAGGTCAATTCGTTTTGGTTGTTTCGAATCGGGAAGCCGAGACCGGACATTTCCTGGGCATCGACGACAAACGCCCGTCTATGAACCGGATGCCGCTGCGGATGAAGCCTGACGAGAGGGTTGCGATAATACTGGATCGGCCAGTCCGCGCCGTAAGGGGCCATCGTGAGAAATTGCGTCGTGTCTTGGTGCGCCGTATCTTCGTAAACGTCGGGGAGGATGGACCGTAAGAATTGATCTTTCTTATCCGCGGCGACGATGCAGACGTTGTAAAACGTCTTCGGCGAACCATCTGTGGGATAATGCCCCTGAATGTCCGGCCCCATCGTGTACGGGACAGGGTCGCCCACATCAAAAACGCCGTTGCCATAGTCGATCAGCGGGCCGCGCGTTGTTTCAAAATCTGGATCGCGAAGAGTGGTCCCCATGACGCCAGCATCGGGCTTTTTGGGTTGTTTGTTCTATGGCAGGTGGAATAGAATAACGGACCAGCGCTGGCTTCGTGGAAAATCGGGGAGTTTCGCAAAATGTCAAAACAGAGATACGAGAGAATGAAATTGATTGCTTGCGCTATTGTCTTGCCAGCAATCGCAATTGCCGCACTCAATAACAATCTTCGCGCAACGATGCCGAGTGGACTGAACGCAATGATCGACTTCGCTGTTTTTGGTCCTGTGGCAGCAACCTGGAAGCTAATCGCCGGCTAGATCATTCGCCACGTCACCAGCCGACGCCGCCATATGGACCGAAATCGCCGCCGGCTGATGTTGATGATGTGTCTGCGACGCTGTTGGCAATTAATTCGAGAAGTCTATTTGCCTCTTGCTGAGCGGCAAGCTGCTGGCCCTGCAAATCAATCTTCGTCGCCGCCTCGTTAATTCGCGTGTACGCCGCTTCGAAATCTTCAAATCCTTTCGGGACGCCGGAAATGCTCGTCGAACCTGTCTGTCCCGTTTGCCCCGTCGTTGCCGGCGAGGATAGCGATCGTGCAATACCAAAGGGATTGTTGTTGAGAATAAAGTCCGCCAAAAAACTACCTAGCCTCTGGCCAGCCGATTGGTTCTCTTGCCCTGGCGTCCCTGACGAGGCAGGAATGAGTCCGCTGATCCATCTGACCGTTGTCGCGAAATCTCTTACGGCATCGGCAAAGATTGGCGTCACTCCTTTGAGGGTGTCGGCAAAGAACTCGATGGCCGGCGTTGCCGACTTTGCCAAATCCACCAACGCCTCGCGGCCTTTTTCGTTGCTTGCCAAAATTGCCGCTAGGCCGCCGATGCCGAGCCCGATCATTCCGGCATTCGCCGCGACACCGCCCAAAGCGCCGCCCTTCGCCGTCCACCGGGCCAGCGTAGCGCCCAAGGCTCCCTCCGTGGCCAGCGTCGCCAAGGCCTTTGTCACCCGCGGCACGATCAGCGCCGCCGCCCCCATCGCCGTCCCGAACACGGTCATTTGCTGAATGCTTCGCCGCTGCGGCTCGCTGAGCCCTTGCAGCCACGTCGTCATCTGGGCGACGTACTTCGTCTTCTCTTCAAGCAGCGGCGCGAAGATCGAGGCGACTTGGCGATTGAGCAATTGGCCGTAGGCGGACGCTTGCTGCCCTTGGAGCGTATCCTGAAAGCCCGACCGGGCCGACATTCCAATTGCCGCGATGCCGGCTCCCACGCCGAGCCCGGTCAAGGTCTTCAATTCCGTGATCGACTCGCGAATCCGCGTGCGGCGAACAACGTCGGCGTCCGCTTGCTTGCGGGCCAAGTCCATCGCCGACCGCTCGCGCTCGCGATCCACCTGCGCCCAATGCGACTCTTCGCGGATGACATTGTCTTCGGCGATCTTGGCCAACCGCTTAGCGGAATCCTCCCGCTCGCGGTCGATCTTCGCCCAATGGGCCTCTTCCGCGCGAGCGTTGGCGTCGGACAATGCCGCCGCGTCTCCTCGTCGCTCGCTCCCTGCGAGACCCACCCTGCCAAAAACCTTCTGGGCAATTTCGGCAGAGATTTGCGAATCTTTGAAAAGCTGATTTACGACGCGCAGGGATTCTTCGAGATCGTCAAAACCCGCGGCTGACTTCTGAGCTTGCTGGAAAGCGACCTCAACGCCGAAAGCGCTCTTTCGGACGGCGGCGAGTTCGGTGAGGACTTGGCCGAGAGCGGGGGAACCCTGCGTGGCCAGGGCCATTTTTGGCCCGAACGTAAGCGAGCCTATTTCTTTATCGACATCACTGATTGTGTCGCGCGTAGCGTGAGCCGCGCCCGCAATCGCGGCCAACTCGTCCAGCGCCCTTTTGCCGGTGATTTTTACTTGCCAATCTACTAACGGATCGTCCACGGCATCACCTCATGAGTCGTTGCATTGCCGCGGCTTTTTCTTTCCCCGTCGTAGCCGCGCGCCATTCTCGCACGAACCAATCCGGCTCGCTCACGCGCGGCAGGAACTTCTCAAGATGGACCGCGAGTTCGGGCAACGTCAATTCCCACGCCTGGTCGAGCGTGTACGGAAACTCCTTCATCAAGAATTGATCGATGTACGCCCAATTCGTCGCCCGCCCGTCTTCCTCTTCACCCCCGGCGTCAGGCGTCAGGCCGGGGATTCCCCGTTTTTTGATGGCTCCGCGCTGCGACCGTTGCAGATGTTTATGATCTCGTCCGGTGTCTTTCGCGTGTCGCTGCCCGCATTCGAAGCGAGATCCCAATAGACATCATAAGCCTCGTCCGGTGTGACGTCGGGATGCGCAGGCTTGAGCAGCAAGTAGAAGAGATACGACTGCCCCTCGTTCGAAAGCAGGAACCCGGACAGTTCCGGCGAACCCGCCGAGAGATAGCGGCTTTTCGACAGGTAGGCCCGCTCCTCGATCGCCTTCGAGGCCCCCTGATACTGCGGAGCCATCAAGACCGGCTTGCGCTTCTCGGCCTTTGCCGCCGCTTTTTCGGCCTCGTCCGCGATGGTCATCTTGCGAATTGTCTCGGCGTCGCGAAGAACGAGCGATTCGTATTCTTCGCTGCCGAGCACGGCGATAGGATCGGGCATGAGCCGCCGCGCTTCGACGGCGAGATCGGCCCAGACTTTCCGCGTGAATTTTTGAAAGGTCCACTTCTTGCCGATCGCCATTTCCTCGCACTGGCGACCGATGACGTACGTGTACGACAATCAAACCTCCTTATTCCTCTTCTGGCACAGACATCGTCCCGGCTTCGGCGCTCAGCTTGAACGTAACGGCATAATCAGTCCCGCCCGCGGTTTCGTTGGTGTAGGCCACTCGCGAGATGTAAATCGGGATAATGAACGGGTTGCGGTTCGCGAATTCGGCTTTCCACATACCGGACACTTGCGCCCGGATGGAAATCGCCGACGTCCACGGAAGCTGCTCGGTCTTGAGATGAAACGAGGCGTCGCCTTCGCCGCGGAGGATGCTCGCGATAAACGCCTGGGTGCCCTCGTGACAACTCGATGTGACCTCGTGGCCTTCGTCGGAGAACGTCAGCCCGTGCCGGAAGTTGCAGAGTTCGACATAGGCGGACGCGCCGTCCGGCTTCCAAGAGACCCGGTTTACAGCGCCAGCTTTGAAGCCCATACGTCACCCCTTCTTCCCGATTACGATCCAAGTCCCGCAGCTATGGAGATGCGGCTCTGTTTTCGGCCCCGTCGTTCGCCGGTGGCACTCCGGGCACACGTAACTTGCCAAGTTCGGCCGGCCGTCGAGTTCCGTCCAATCCGTCACAATGACCGCCGTCGCATCTATCGTTGCCTTTTGCCGCTCGATCGTGATGTTTACGCGACCGGGCTCGTCCATAGACGCTACTCCAGCGTGACATTATGGCCCTAATGGCGATGCCGCCTTCTGCCGAGACGACCAGATGCGATATTCCAGCGTGCCCTTCCAGAACGAGTCGGCATTGGCCTTGTCGGCTTTCTCAATCCGCCCGTGATTCTCGGGGATCGCCTCCGTCCGCATCCACTCGGCGTTCTCGATCACCAGCGATTGCTCGTCGAACGCGATATCAACCGCCAGCATAGCGTTGGCTACGTCGTCTTGCACCTTGCCATAAATCATCAGCTTCAAGCGCCGGAAATCGATGAAGCCGCCACCCGCCGATACCTGATTCGTCCGCCCGTCCGGTAGCACGTCGAAACCCGCGTACAAGTCCTGCGGCCGGAGATTGCCGTCAATGTTGATGGGCTCTTCCCTGAGCCCGCCAACAACCAAATCGGTGATCTTCACGTCCCGCGTATCGAGGATGCCGACAAGGTTCGGGAACTTTGCCAGCACCAGAGCGGAATCGATTTCGGCCGCGTCCCACTTCACCTTCACTGCGGCTTGGGTTTGATTGTCGAACATTACTGCGAACCCTGCACGATCGCCGCAATCTGGTTTCGAATCGTCTGGGCCGTCTTTTGGTAGCCGAGACGATTCATCTTCCGCTCGTGGTGGACGATGTAGTTGAAGCCGCCGCCCTCCGCGAATTTGCCCTTCTTGAATTCGTCGCCGCCCATGAAGGCCCGGTGGCCGATCATCACCGTGAGATCGTTCGCGACGACCGCTTCGGCCGTCTCGGGTCCGTAGATAACGCCCGATTGCCCCTGGCCGGTGATCTTGCGGGAGTATTCGCCCGGCTTCGAAGGGTTCGGGTAGATCGTGTAGCCCGACCCTTTCTTCATCACCGTCCCGTCGGCAAGCGTCCGGTCGTGTTTGCGCCGCATTCGAACGCCGGTATTGGGGACGTTGAGCATTTGCTTGTGCGTCGTCTGGAAGAACACCGCGGCGCGGAGCAAGCGTTCGGCCATGCGCAATTGGGCCTCGCGAACTGCGGCGTCGATGTTGGATTCAACGGACACGGTCAAACCCTCAACAAGATTCAAAAACTCCATTGCGAAGATACCCATGCCAGCCGCAGCAGCCGGCACAATGAATTGATGGTGACAGCGTCAACGTCGTCACGTCCTCGAAGCTTCCGCTCGTCGCCGTCCATTTGGCCCCCTCTCGCGGCCCACCAGCTTCGCCGCATCCTGGACAGCAAAGCGTCCATTCGTCTGGCGTGTTCTGTGGATGCCGATCAAGGTAAGCCCCTGGAGGCCCACACAAGCGATTCTTGTCGCTGTACCAAACCGTTGCGTTCGGCTCCGGCCCGAAGACTACGGGAATGAGCGACGCTTTTACGCCAGTTCGTTTCGGGTCGATATCCACAATCAAACCCTCACGCAAGCCAGCCGCGGCAACTCGTCGATCCGCTCCGGATTCCAAAGCCGCTGCCACTGCAAGACCATCCCCTTGGGATTCTCCCCCTGCCGATCCGAGTTCAACCAGATGACCCGGTCGTCCTTCCGAATGTCGATCTGCTGCGACAGTATGACGTCGTAACTCCGCGCCGCCGTCTCCACTCCATTGACCAACGTCGGCTCCGAATCGGTGATTTGCACCTTGGCCGGGAAGTCTTCCACGACGTAAACCCCGGTCCACGTATAAACCGGCTCGCCTGAATCGCCTTCCGTGATCTCCGGTCGCTCGATCGTGATGAGGTCTTGCAGATTGGCGGCGATGACCAGATTCCGCGTGACGCATCGCCACCACGTTGACCACGTATTCAGCGCCGCTTCGAGGACGGTCCACGGGTTGCCCTGCGCGTCCTCGATCACGAATCCCGGTGTTGGCGGGTAAGCGTCCGTGAACGCCTGCGATTCGAGGACGGGGAGCAACCAGACCTTGTCTTGCCCGGTATACGCCCCACCGCTTGCGGCCAGTTCCTTGAAGTTCAGCGCCCGCCGCTTGGCGTTCTCGACCGGGAAATAAAGATTCTCGCGCCTGGGGGCCGGATAGACGACGCACGTTTCGCGGTTGTCCCATACGAGATAGTCGCGGCTCAGGTCGATGGCGTAGGCGGTCATCAGGTGAATACCTGCGTCTTGATCTCGTAGCCCCCATCCGACATGGCAATCAATTCGTTGATCTTTGCGAGTTGCTGCGTCAAGCTGTCAAAGAGCGACCCCCAAGACATCGATTCGCCGTCGATCGAATAGTTCGGTTTCGGGTTCACCGACATCTCGGCGAGTCTGGCCACGACATTGTCGCGGAGAGTAATCAAATTTTCGGCGTAGGTCGCCATGGCGCTCCGTTAGGCGTGCGGATGCGGCGGCGTTACCGGGATCGGCGCGACTGTCGCGGCGTGCGGGGCCGGCTTCGTCTTGATGCTCCCGACAACCGGCGTCCCCGGCGTCACCACAATCGTCGGCGGCGCGATCGAGCGCGGCAGCCGAGCATCTTGCGCCACCGTGCATGGCAAATCGACCTTGACCGCCTTGAATGCGCTGTCCTTCACCGGCGCGAGGCTGACGGTGACGACAACCGGCGTGTCCGGGAGCGTTGGCGCGATCCCGCGCAGCCGGAACGTCATGTTTTTGGCGTCCTTCGGCAAGCCGTGCGGCGTCTCGGCGGTCACATAAGCGGCGTCCGCCGAAGTGACGGTAAGCGCGGCGTCGTCACGGACATCGACCGCGTTGCCGGCCTCGTCGGTGCCGAACACTGTGCAACAGCCGTCCTCTTCCTCGACGAAGAGAAGTTCCTTGCTGGTGGCTTTGACGCCCGACGCGGCCATTTTTAATTCGGCCCGCTTGAGGCAGGTGACGATAGCGATTCCTTTTGGTTCCATGATTCGATCCCTTAAGAGGTTGCCGTCAGACTCGCATGGCCACGGGCATTTCCCGGCTCAACGGGTCGTGCTGTCGCCACTGGCTCGACGTATTTTCGTCGCCGCGCTTCCATACCCCCCAATCGCCGACGTTTTCGAAGCTCATGCTGCCGTGATGCAGGGTACGA
>Ga0134123_10000051_pt1 | contig 72002 bp, 63 predicted proteins | sample KB303_FD_96460 | JGI IMG/M metagenome (GOLD analysis project Ga0134123, IMG submission 96460) | Terrestrial soil microbial communities without Nitrogen fertilizer from Kellogg Biological Station, Michigan, USA - KB3-0-3 | ecosystem: Environmental > Terrestrial > Soil > Unclassified ...
AGCGCCGAGGCGACCGATCGCTGGAATCCACTTTCGTCGTAGCGCGACTGCGAAAACGCCACCGAGAAGGTCGCGAGGCGTGAGTGTGCCGACCGCAGGCGGCGCTGTGCGAGCGCGCAGATCAGAGTGCTGTCGAGGCCGCCCGACAGGTAGGCCGCGACGGGCACATCGGCTCGCAACCGCAGGCGGACGGCGTCGTCCAGTAATTCCGCGACCGCGTCGCGCGCTCGCGCCGGCGTCATGGAGTGGTCCACGTTGGCGTCGGAGAGGTCGAGCGTCCAGTAGCGGCTCACGCGAACGCGATTGTCGACGACCGTCGCGTTGCACCCCGGCGGCAGCGCCGTCACGCCCGTAAAGCTCGTACGCGGCGCGACCGGCGCCCAGAGCGAGGTGGCCTCCTTGATCGCCAGCGGATCGAGGGACGGCCGCACGAACCCGCCGGCAAACAGCGCCTTGGCTTCGGATGCGAACGCCACGCCCGCGGAGGTCTGCGTGTAATACAGCGGACGCACGCCCACCCGATCGCGCGACAGGTGCAGCGTGCGCGAACGCGGATCCCAGAGCCCGAACGCCCACTGCCCGTTGAACCGTTCCACGCAGCGCATGCCCCAGCGGAGGTAAGCCGCGAGGATGACCTCGGTGTCGCTGTGAGTTCGGAACGGGTACGGGTCCAGTTCGCGGCGAAGCTCGATGTAGTTGAAGATTTCGCCGTTGAACACGACGAGCGCGCCGGTCTCCGGATCGCGCATCGGCTGCTGGCCGCCGGCGAGATCGACAATCGACAGGCGGGCATGTCCGAACGCAACGCCGTCGGCGACCACCGCGCGCTGCGCGTCGGGACCCCTGTGCGAGAGCACCGCGACCATCGACGTCAGCCGGTGGCGGGCGGTGTGGCCCCCCTCATCGACTCCCGGACGGACGGTAAATCCCGCGATGCCGCACATGCTTCAGGATAGCCCGGCAGAGCATGGTTAGCCTCGCCCGCCGAGCTGGAACGCGCGGGCTGCCCCGCCCGACGCTCAAAAGCTGGCGCGGCTTACGTCACAACGCGGCGAGCAGGACTCCGGCGCTGAGGACGCCGACGACGTAGCTCAGGGGATCGCGAAGGGCCTCCACCAGCGGGTCGTCGTGTGTGTCGCGCCGGCCGGCTCGAAACCAGGTGCGGCTCAACCAGTACAGCAGCAACGGACAGAGGAACCACAACACCTGCGGCCTGTGATAGAGCGCCGAGACCTCCGGGGCGTTCACGTAGAGGGCGAGCACGAGCACCGCCATGTAACCGGCGGTGGTGCCGACGCTGTGCATCCACAGACCGTCCTGCGGCGTGTATCCGCGACCTGGGATGGCCCCGGCGTTGGCGGTCACTTCTATGTACCGCTTCACGAACGCAAGGCTCAGGAAGAGAAACATCGCGAACGCCAGCAACCAGGTCGACAGTGGAATCCAGGCTGCTATGGCGCCCGCCAGCAGCCGGACGACGTAGAGCGCAGCGAGCACGAACACGTCCGCGACCGGCTCGCGCTTGACTCGCGTCGAGTACGCCATCGCCACCGCGATATACAGCGACACCACGAGCATGACCGCCCACGAAATGGCGGCCGCAGCGATCGTGAGCGACGCCGCGACGAGCACGAGGCTCAGAACGAAGCCTGTGGGAATCGACAGCTCACCGGCCGCGAACGGACGCTGTCGCTTGCGGGGATGGCGGCGGTCCGCGTGAATGTCGAGCATGTCGTTGGCGACATATATCCCGGAGGCACACAAACAGAACGCAACCGCGGTCAGCAGCGTCGACCGGAATGCGGCAGCGTCGAAGAGACGGTGTGCGGCGACGAGCGGGACGAATATCAGCAGGTTCTTGACCCACTGATAGGGCCGGATGACGCGCAGGATCGGACGCAGACGCGGAGGCTGCTTCACGAGCACGGACTCGATCGGCGTATGCCGCGCGACCCGCTCGAGCAGACGCATGGGCGCGGCGACGATGATCGCCCGGCCAGCGGCGACCCATGACGGCTCGTCGACCCAGTCGTTTCCGAGGTAATCGAAGCCGCGTTCTCCGAATCGTTCCGCCAATTGCGCTGCCTTTACGGAACCACGCAGGTTCCGCTGGCCGTCACTGGCGAGGACGTCCGAAAAACATCCAAGGTGCGTCGCAACCGCCCGCGCATGAATTTCGTCGGCGGCGGTCGCCAGTACCAAGGCTCTTCCCTCGGAGCGGGAACGCTCGAGATACGCGAGAACTTCCGGGCGATACGGAAGCGTGTCCGGGTCCGGTATCACGTGGGTCGCGATTTGGCGCTTGAGATGGGCGCGGCCGCGCAGCAGCCATACGGGCAGCCACAGCAGCGCCCAGGGAGCCGTCTTGCACAGGAGGAGCACGGACTCCCACATGACATCCGCGGCAATCAGCGTCCCATCCAGATCGACGCAGACGGTGGACCGTTCTCCGAGTGCGAACGCAGGGCGATTCACGCCGCTCAGCGGTGCAAATCGCAAGCCCAGCCGTAGTGTCTCGAAGCGGCGGTCCGGGCACGGAAGTCCGCCAGAGCGACGACAAGAGTTCTCTATCGGGGCGCTGTCGCGGCGGGCCTTCGCCTCTTCACGAATTCAGGCGCTTCCTTGAGGCACGTGCCCAGAATTGCAAACGACTGCAGCAGTGCGCGCATGCCGGTCTTCCGGATCGTGCCCTCGTCGTTGCCGACGTCCCGATACCCGTTCTCGTCGGCGGTGACGCTCTCCCAATTCCGGAACAACCGGCCCCAGACGCTGCCAAGCGCCTGGCGCATGATGCGCTTCGCATACATCGGATACCAGAAGCTGTCGTGATACATCACGCTCGCGGCATACGCCCAGGGGGCGAGCACGGTCTTCAATGACCACTCGATGGGCCGCTTCATCGGGCCCCAGTAGATCTTGTGCTGCATGCGCGAGGCGAACGTCATCTTCTTGAACGGCCCCACGAAATGCCAGTTCTCCGACCCTGCTGCCTGATCCCCGACGATCTCGATGTCCCGCGGATCGCCGCAGCCGAGACCCAGATCGTGAGCCATGCGAATGAACTTGATCGAGAGCGGGTCGAACCCCATCAACCTGGCGGCCACCGCATCGATCGCCACCTGGTCGGCGCTCGCCAGGATCACGTTCTTGACGTAGGGCACCATGCAGCGCGGGCCGGGACCGTCCCCCGCAAAGGTGCCATCCATGACTGCGAAGACGCCGCGATGGATCCGCTGCTGAATCATCAGCAGGTCGACGAGCGTTTCGTGGATCACCGGATGCGTCCAGTGGCGGTGCTCGTTCAGAAGCCCGCCGAAGGCGTTCTTCATCGCGCCGGTCGTCGTCGTGAAGACGTGCGTCTTGACGGTCGGCAGGTGGATGATGTTCTCGCCGATGAAGCGCCGCGGGATCATGAACCCCTTGGGGTAGACGTCGTTCAGGCACGTGAACTTCTTCGTCAGATCGCCGACGGCGTCGCGGATGTTGATCCACTCTTCGCTCTCGTAGATGTGGATGTTCCGCAGCCCGTGCGCGTCGATGACGTTGACCTGCTTGTTCTCGCGTTCGCCGAGGCGCGCGTCGATGACCACGGTGCGGTTGTGGCACGCATGGATCAGCGAGGGATCGTAGCCGTCACGTTTCAGGCTGCGGATGACCCCTTCGAGCTGCCACGGCGTCGTCGAGCTGCCGGGAAAGAAGAAGTGCCAGGAGATGTTCACCTTCAGCGCGGTATCGGCGTCCCTGGCGATGACATCCTGGTATCCCGCCAGGTTCATGACCGCGTGATAGTCCTTGAGCACCGTCGCGGGCGTCGTACGAAGAATGGCAACGCGGGACCTGGGCATTCGTGCAATCACCTATTTTTCTCTTCGGGCCCATCGGTCCGCGGGGATAGGGGCTGCGATCAGCTGGTAGCCACGTACCCCGTCGACAGGCTGGTGGCCCCAAGCACGGTCTTCCGCGCGGCCATCACAATCGTCAGGGCCACGGCGGTGGTCACAATCGGCGGCGGAAGCTGGAGATCGAAATACCTGACAAACAGGTGCGATCGGCCGCCGCTGAGGATGAGCACCAGCAACGGAAGCACCATCCAGCTGGATCTCAGGCGATAGGCGAGCAGAGCGAGCGGCGTGTAGATCACGAGATCGTACGCATGCAGGGGCATCAATGCTCCCGCGACAGCCATGACAATGCTCGCCTGCCACAGCGGATCGTGCAGTACCGCAGACGCCAGGTGGCGTCGGCGCATCACTGTCAGCACGATGAGGAGGACGATGGCCAGAAGAGGTCCCACCGTCATGACCAGCGGCTCCGGCAGGTACTGCGCCGCCAACGCGGGAATATTGAAGTACTGGTCAGGCTGGTTGAATTCGAGTTGCGAGTGAAGCGTCATGACGCGCGACAGGTCCGCATGCACGTGCTCGAGCCCCGATGGCAACATCGACACCACCGCCACGCCACCCGCTGCGAGCGCGGCCAGGCTTATCCCCCTGTGACCGCCATTCAAGAAAATGTAGAGAAGCGGGAGTAATCCGAGCTGTGGTTTAAGCGATGCGAGATACCCGAAGACGATCAGCCATCCCACTCTTCGGTGATGCCACGCCCAGAACGCTCCGACGACACCGAGGAGCGGCACGATCGTGAGCTGGCCCTGAAAGATCGACTGACGCACGGCCACGTTCAAGGTCGCCACCGCGAGAAACACCCACACCGCGGGCGTAGTCGCCAGAAGCCGACGGACGTCACCGGTCAGAAGCTTGATCGAGAACACGCACGCGCCCACGTACGCGAGCACGTTGACGCCATCCCAGAGCCGCGAGGCAACGGGCCAGGGCAACATCCCCAGTAACGCCGCGATCGGACCCCAGTGCGGCGGGTAGACGAACGGCATTGGCTGCACGATGTCGGCGACTGGTCGCACGGCAGCCCACTCGGCATTCCACCGTTCGAACTCGTACGGCGACAAGCCGGACAGCCACGTCCGGCCGGCCGCGTACAGGAACGACGAGTCATTCCAGCCGCGGATGAACGTTCCAATCGGCCAGAACGCATATAAACCCGCGACGGTGGCAAGGCCTATGGCGAGCGGCCAGCGCCACCGTTCGAGACGACCGCGAAGTGCGAGCCACGCCGTCTTCGGCGCACGAGGGAGCGGAGCGTTCGCGGCCGCCCCGCCCGGACCCGCGAAGACACTCATCGGGTGCCTGTCAACGCGCAACGGCTTCCGCCACGGTCGCCTGGACCGGATGCGGTCGTGAGTCCAATCGCTTTGCCACTCGTCTGGCGGTCCAGTCGGAGCCGCAGGCGAACCGCATCATCGGGCCGAAGCTGTTCGCGGAAGCCGCGCCCACGAAGTAGAGGCCAGTGACCGACGACTCGAAGTTCGGCGAGAGGATGGGCGTGGAGTTTACGGCGCGGATGCTCGACACGAGGTCCTCGCTGAGGAACCCCAAACGTCGGAGGTCCACCCGGTACCCGGTCGCGGCGATGACGTGATCCGTCGCATGGACGGTCGTGCCCGCATCACTGGATAGCGTCAGCGATACGCGATTGCCCGCGGCTTCCGCGGCGACGACGTGGTGTCCGAGCAGCGTCGGAACCTTGCCGACGAACCGGTCTTTCATCGGCCACCCTGCGGCCGGGCCGTTATGTTTCGTGACGATGCCGAGACGCATCGCCTGCGGAAGACGATGGAAGGCCCACGGCGCGTGCGTGTAGAAGAACGACCGCCAGCCTGGTCCTATCGTCGAGGAAGGATGCCGCAGCTCATCCCAGAACGAGCGCCCTTCAGGCGCAGGCGGATCCGCGAACCTCAATGCCTTCCGGCGCGCGACGAGAGTGACGCGCGCGCCGCCGTCATGAAGGAGAGCCGAGATGTCGATCGCAGACGCCCCACCGCCGATGACGGTCACCTCACGCCCTCGAAACCCGCTGAGATCGCTGTGTGCGGACGCATGAGAGACGAGCGCCGGCGACAGCCCGTCGAGCATCGGGGGCGTGTACGCAAAATGTGTGATCCCGACCGCGAGAACGACCTGCTGTGCCCGTGCCTCGCTCTGATCGTCGAACCAGAGATGGAAACCGTTCGCGTCGCGTTCGAGTCGCGTGAGCTGCTTCTGTTCGAGCTCCGGCACCAGGCGTCGCTGAAACGCGAGCCCGTAGGCCCTGAACGTGTCGAGGCTGACGGGGATGCGAGTGTCGTCGTACTTGGTGCCGATCGTTTCGCAAAAGCGCTTCAACGTCAGTGCCGCCGCCGGATCGGACAGGTTCGACGCAAAACCGTCAGACTTGAGCGTCATCCCGTCCGGCATCCGCTCGCGCCAGACCTGCATGGGGGTTCCGAAAATCCGGAAGTCGATTCCGGCCGCCTTGAGGTGCGTCGCGAGCGAGAGTCCGTACGGACCTGCACCGACGACCGCTACTTCTGATGAACCAGTCATGATGAATTCCTAGAGAAGCTGTTCAAACCGCGCCTTCTTACGAGGAGTGGACGGGCGCGGCGCATTCGGTCGCGCCATCATCGCCGTCCAGAGTCTGTGCGTCATCGTTTCTTCCGTGGCGGTGCGCAGCAGCGATGCCTCGCTCCACGGGACGTCATGAAACCCGCTGGTCAGGAACGCGCTCTCGGAGTCCCGCAGCCATTCCTGCGGGAACAGCGCGATCACGTCGTTGGTCGTGGCCGCGGGCCGAACCCGGCTCACCGTCCCGGTGAGCGCCGCCAGCAGCGCCCGTGGCAGATCGCGCCCGTTGTCGAGCGGCAGGTGTCCCATCTGCGTCGCGCGCGGGTTCAATTCGATGAGATAGGCGAAGCCACTGTGGTCCTCGATCATGAAATCGAAGCCGACCAGTCCCGAGAGGCCGAGCGCCGACACGATCTTCTCCACCGCCGTGGTCATTTCGCTGTTGTCGATCAATTGCACGACGCTCGCAGGTCCGTGGGGTTCGGTCGTGCGGAGCACGGCCGCCGACACGCTCGCCAGCACCTTTCCCTGCCAGCACGCCACCGTGACGTTGGCGTCTTGTCCGCGGATGAAACGCTGCGTGTTGATCACGCCGTGCGTCCGCTGGACACACGGAAGGATGTAGTTGCCATCGCGGTTCACGACGAAACGCTTGATGGCACGCGCCGCGGAGGGAGGCGCGTGCAGCGCCTGCCAGGCGGCGGCGGCTTCAACCGGCGTTTCGGCGATGCGCACGCCGCGCCCGCCGCACGTCGCGTCGGCTTTGAGCACCGTCGGCACGCCCTGCTCGCGAACCCAGGCGTTGAGATCGGCAACGGTTGCGGTCACTGACGTCAACGGCACCCTGACGCCATGGCGTTGCGCGAGGGTCATCAGGCTCGACCGGGCGCCGACGACATCGAACGCGGACGCAGATCCGAGCGAACGCACCAGCAGCGCGCAGGTCGCGTCACCTGCGGGCGTTCCCTCCCGGGCCGCGCGCTCGTGCAGGCGATGCAGGCAGATCGTCGCCAGGTCGTCGCACGGGATCAACAGGTCGGGACGCGATCGTTCGATCGCCCGCGCGATCGAATGCACCGGGCGCAACGGACGAAAACGATGGATTGCCGACACGGCGCCCGTCCTCGAGACCGGATGGTCGTGCGGACAGACGGCTTCGACGTCACAGTCCAGCGCGCCAAACGCCATCGCCAGACGCGCCGTCGCGAACCACCGCGAGGTGGAAACGAGAAGAATTCGGGGTTTCATTCGGAAAGGCGCGGCCCTCTATTTTTGTGGCGCCCCCGCGGCGACACAGAGGTCCGCAACAGGGCGTCGATTTAGTACGTATGTATGAACGTGCTGTCCGGGTGCAAGCGTGGTGCCCGGGGCTCGGCCCCGCGGCGGGTCCAAGTGAGGGTCCAGAGCGAGGGATCGGCCGGCAGTGTCGAATCGTGAACGGAAAAGGACTCTGGAAAGCAGACCTTTGTCGGCGTCGAGCGGCCAAGCGGGCGAAAGTGGGGCGGAAAGGCTAAGGCTCCGTCCGCACAGGGGTGCGGACGGAGGTCAAGGAATGCCGCCTAGTTCGGGATGATCCGGAGGTTCTGCGGCGCTGCCGGCGGCGCCGGGGCTCCGCCCACCGTCAACGGGTGCGGATAGGGATACGGCGTGAAGTACAGCGTCCACGTGTTGGTCGCCGTGCACTTGAACAACTGGCCGTCGGGACCCGCGTGCCTGCTGTTCCACTCGCCGGAATCGGTCGCCCAGTACGCGACGCCCGTCGTGCACGTCGCCGGCCGGGTCGCCAGCGTTCCTCGCCCCACGCCGGAGGTCCCGTTGAACGACGCGCCCTGGATGTAGTAGTCGCGATTCGCCACCAGGTGAATCGGATTGTTGCCGGGCGCGGCCAGGCACGACGGCGAGCCGCAATCGTTGTCGAGCGTGGTGGTGAACTGGCTGCCTGCCCGCAGGTTGTTGAAGAAGTACGCCGGCAGCGCGGTCTGCGCAAACGGCTGCCCCGGGGCCCACGTGGTGGTATCGCCGCCGCGCCCAATCTGGTCGCGACAGGCGTAGCCCTTCAGCCCCGCGCTGTTCTGATCCCAGTTGCTGGAGCCGTTGCAGGCGCCCACTCCGCCGCCGGGGTCGCCCATGCTGCGCACGTTGTCGAGCAGCACCGTGGTCCCGTAGTCGGTCGACGCCGTGTTGTCGAACGCGACGCCGCTCCCTCCACGGATGAACATGACCGGGTAGAAGCTGCTGCCACTCTTCGTGTAGGAGTTCCCGTAGACCTCCCAGCGCCGGACGGCGCGGTTGGGCCCCTGGACGGAGTGAATCTCGAGACCCGTGCCGTGGCCGCTGTGTGTGTTGAAGCGCCACACCCAGCGCGCCGCGTAGTTGCCGTCCGCGAAATTCTGGAAGCCCGACGTCGGCGTCGACGTGAACGAGTTGTCCTCGACGTAGACGACGTCGGTGAAGTCACCGAGGGTCGTCGGCTGGCTCCAGAGCGCGTGCTGCGTGTTGCCGTCGGCGAGACTGAAATTCGTGCCGTTGAAATGAATGGAAAAGTTCACGAACGTGTTGTTGTCGATCACGCCCGTCGGATGCTTCGCGGCCGGGCCGTCGCCGGACACGTCGATGATCGACCACGTCGTGCCTGGCGCATTGAACTTGTTGTGATCGATCCTGAACACCTTGCCGTTGGTCACCGGTCCGTGAACGGTGAGGAACCGGTCGCTCGTGGCGCTCCAGTTGAACTCGAACCCCGTCAAGCGCTGGTTCGACGCGTTGGTCATCGCCCAGCAGTTCACGCTGCCGCAGGCAATCACGGTGTTGCCGATGCCCGCACCGGCGACGGTGATGTCTTTGTTGGTCGATGGGAAATTCAGCGTGCCGGCCCACGTCGCCGACCCCGCGGGCACGCAGACGACAGCACCCGAGGCGGCGGAATTGATCGCGTTCTGCACTGCTGCCAGCGTGGCGTTCGCTGCGGTCGCCGTGCAGGTCACCGTTGACGACTGGGCCCGGCCGTGTGCAACCCACAGGATAAGGAGGCACACGGCGGCGCCCACCAGTGCCAGCCCTCGACTTCTCATAGCGCTCTCTCCAGTATGGGGGGTCGTTCCGACTCCAGCAGTTTGGCGAGCCGGCCTGAAAGCGGTGGCAATACCGGTGCCCGCTTGGCGGTTCTCGATAAAATACTGGTGAGCAATACGTTAGGGCGGCAATCGCCGTTTGCAGCCGGGTGAGTGCATGACATTTTTCGCTGTGAGCGCGACTCTTCGTACCTTTCCGTCAAATATCGATACATTTCACGCGGTCCCGGCCGCATCTGAACCGGCGCGCCGCAGCCAGATTTCGCGCCAGTACGGAAAGATGCTCCTCGGGCAGAACTTTCGGTACTTGGCGTAACACGCCTGGCACGTCACGCCGTCGAGCTGAATGCACTCGTTTTTCATGTGCATCATCCTGCCGGTCTTCTCGTCGATGATGCGGTTGACGCGCTGCAGTACCCGATAGGTCCCGCCGCAGAACGGCACCATCTCGCCGTCGAAGACCATGCCGCGGTTGTGCCCCTTCTGATCGATCGTCTCCAGGATTTCCTGGTACGGGCGCACCTGGACGAGCTCGCCCACCTGCAGCCCCAACTGAGCCGAAGGCGTTTTCGTCCCCGCCGGGACGCGGCCCGTACGGGACGGATACGGCGTCATTCCGCGCCAGGCCTGAACCGTGTCGTAGGTCCAGCGCACCGCGGAACCGAGGCCAAGGCCGGCGTTCGCAACCGCTTCGCACACCGAATACATCGCCGAGGCGATCATCTGCGTCAGGCTGACGTTGCCCGACGTCCAGTCCTCGATGTACTGCCGCAGGTCGTGCGACGCCAGCGGCGTCGTTGCGGCGGCAATCTGCGTCGATTGACAGACGAACCTCGGCTCTTCGGCTGGCTGGTCCGGCTGTCGCGTGCCGGCCCACACTACCCTTTCTGTTTCCGGTGTTCCTTCTGGCGGCAGGATGGGCTGTGCGCCCGGCGCCGCGGCGCGGACATCATCGGCCGGGTCAGCCTTCTTCAGCCAGGCATCTTTCCAGAACATCAAGCATCCAGCCTGGCAGCCGCCGTGAGCGCTGCCGTCGCACCGGACGCCGTCGAGATGAACCGCCGCGGCCATTCGCCTGCCTTGGAGTCCGTTCGGCGGGTCGCACGTCTTGTGCGCGCGCCTGAACACGGGAAGACGCTGACCGCAGAACTGCAGCATCTCCGGCATGAACGGCAGCCCGTCGAGCTGCCCGTTCCCGTCCAGCGTGGAAAGAATTTCCTCCCTGCTGCGTACCTCGACCCATTCACCCGCGGTGAATTCAGAGCTCTTCCACATGCGATTCATCTACCCTACCCGCGGTCATACGGCCACCGACGCTTCCGCTGCACAGGTCGCGAGCTCGCGCAGGCGGCGTACCCGATCGTTCATGGGCGCGGGGGCCGGCAGTCCCACGACTTCGAAGATCCGTTTCCAGCGATACACCCAGTCGTGGCGCAGCAGCGCTTCGGTCGCGTTCCGCTGGCTTATCCTCAGCATCCGTTGCGGGTCCGACGCCAGCTGCGACAGCACGTCGACGACGTCGGATCCGTCCGGGGCTACTTCCACGACCGCGTCGGGCCAGCCGAAGCGCTCGCGGAACGACGGGCACGCGGCCGTCTGGCCAATCATCACCGCACCCGCCGCCGACCCCTCGTAGTAGCGATAGCCGATCTCGACCTGTCCCTGCGTCTCTCCGGGCATGTCGACCTTGCCGGGTGCGACGACGAAGAAGCGGCTGCGCTTCGCCATTCTCGCCAGCAGGTCGCGGTGTTCGCGATGATCGAGCGGCTCCAGATCCGATCCGCGCACCGTATCGTGGACGTAGAACCATCCGCGCTCCGCGGCCGCCTGGCGTAACGCGAGATGGAGCCGATCGTTGGTCCGGCCGATGCGATAGATATCGACTACGCGATCGGCAAGCTGGGGATACGGGCTGAAACGCAGGGTGTCGACGGCGCCGCCAATCCAGTGGCATTGCCGCCCGAGTGCGGACGAAACGGGCCCGACACTGCCCGCGCAGCCGAGGAACACATGGTCGAACTGGTTGAGCGCGTGCAGCCAGTACTCGCTGTGCGGGAGGTCCCCGACCCAGAGCTCGTCAAGCCAGCAGACGCTGGTGCGGCATCGATCCTTCCACCCGTCGATCGCGTTGTACGCCAGGAGATCCCAGTAGTTCTGGCAAACGGCCACGAACACGTCGTAGTCGCGCGTTACCGGCACGCGCCCGAGTCCGGGATTCATGAAGACGAGGCGCCGCGTCACGTCGCGGTACATCAGGCGCCGCTGCCATCGCTCCCGCCGCCAGAACCCCGCTCCGGGGCGCGGCTCGAGGCACACGAGATCCACGTCGGCGACGTCCGCGAGGACGTCCTGCGCTTCGTACAGTCCCAACTGGAACGCACGCCGCCTGAACGCCCGCGTCGACGGCATGAGCACACTCGGTCCGGAGCGGTCCGTTGACGACGACGGGTGCCGGTGCGCCTTGCCGTGCGGTGCCATCACCGTCCGAGCCTGGTCCTGTCTTGTTTGAATTCCGACAAACACGCTCCACCTGCCGTTGCGAGTTGCCTGCCGCTTTGCGGCAGATCACCGTTCGCGCCGCCGACGCCGTCAAGACGACACGCAAGTGCAAGACGGCGCGTGACTTACAACGCCGAACGGGCATGCCGGTTCGCCGGCGCGAGGCGTGCGGCGAGGCGGTTTTCACGCCCATTAGTCACCTGCGCGGGAGACTTCGCGCACTCCGGACGCGTTCCGCGCACCGCGCTATCATCGCGACGGATGCTTCGCTACGCGGCCGCCGCAGCGGTCCGGGGTTTCCTCGTCATCGTCCTCGTGGCGGCAGCCGCCCTGGCGGTCCCCGCATCGCGCTCGGCGCTCCTGGCCTCGTACGGACGATTCCTGGCCGCGGACGACCCGGTTCAACCGGCCGACATCATCGTCGTCGCCATCGACGCCGACGGTGCGGGCGTGCTAGAGGCCGCGGATCTCGTCCACAGCGGCGTTGCCAACCGGGTCGCGATCTTCACGGATCCGCCCGACCCCGATATCGACCAGGAGTTCATTCGCCGCGGCGTGCCGTACGAAGATGCGGCCGCCCGGTCGGCGCGCCAGCTCGCGGCGCTCGGCATCGGACACGTCGAACGGATTCCCCGCGCGGTGGCCGGCACCGAAGACGAAGGGGCCGTGCTGCCCGGGTGGTGCGACGAGCATCGGTTCCGGACGGTGGTCGTCGTCGCGATGACCGATCACTGCCGGCGGATTCGGCGCGTCATGCGCCGCGCCATGCGGGACCATTCCACTCGCGTGCTGGTGCACGGAGCGCACTATTCGCCGTTCAATCCCGATCGCTGGTGGCTCAGTCGCGGCAGCCTGCGCACGGGCATCATCGAAATGGAAAAGCTGATGCTCGACTTCGCGCGGCACCCGCTGTCGTAACGGTCAGCGCCTCAATTGCACTGCGCCGGCAGCCCCCGACCGCCTACGCCGGCGGCCGGTGCCGGCATGCTCCGGCGCCGCCACGCGATCGATCCCGCGGCGCCCGACGCGAGGCAGATCGCCGTGAGCAGCGCCACCGCGGCGCTCCGCTCACCGGTCACGATCGCGCTCCCCAGCATGCCGAGGCCGATCCAGAGCAGCTTCTGCCACTGATAACTGTCGCAGCGTTTCGCGAGCTGCCGTCGCTCGGCCCAGATCGTCTTCGTTCCCTCCGTGAAGGGAATCACCATGCGGACGATCAACGGCACCACGCGCAGCGTCGCCAGCGCGGCGAGGAGGAACAGCGGCAGCGTCCAGCCCGGCGCGGCATCGCCGGCGAGCCGCGCCCACAGCGGCAGGACGGCAGACCCGAACGCCAGCCGGCTCACCTGCGCCGACGGGGATTCATCCAGTGCAACGAACAGCCGGTCGCGGTACGGTACGTCCATCAGATCAGAGAGGCAAAGCGAGGTGAAAGATACCCGCGCACGAGCACCCTCGTCGTTCTGAGCGGCGCGTGCACGCGGAGGATCGCGATGACGATGAGCAGGTAGAGGACGCAATAGGCCGCACCAACGGTCAGCGCGCGCACGAGCGGGTGCGTGCCGGCGAGAAACGTCGACGAGGCGAAGAGCATCACACCGGCGGCAGAGAGCGAGGCCAGCAGCTGGCGCCACACCGCCGCGATGACGTCCGTCGCCCCAATCTCGAGCGGCCGGCCCGCATACGCGATGGCGGGCACGAACAGGATGAACATCGCCGCGACGTAGGCCACCGCGACGCCCATCGGACCGAACGGCAGGCCGCAGAACAGGGCGGCGAACTGCACCGACGTCGCGAACAGGCCCCACTTCATCCACCGGTCGCTGCGCCCGGCCGTCACGTGCAGCCACCCGAGCGTCCGTTCCACGCTGTGCGGGATGCCGCGAAACGCGAGCACCGTGAGGAGCAGGCCGGCGCTGGCCCATTTCGCGCCGAGCAGCACCACGACGACGTCACGGCTCGTCACCGCGAGCAGGCCGAAAGCGGGCATCGCATAGAACGCGACGGTCGAAAGCGCCTTGCTCCACGCCCGCTTGAGCTCGTCGAGATCGTCGCGCAGCTTGCTGAGGCTCGCGACGGCGACGCTGTGCAGCGGAAACACCAGGACGTCGAGCAGGTTGTCGTAGATGAAGAGCGCGTTCTGATACTGGCCGAGGCCGGCCGGGCCGCTGCGGTAGCCGATCGCGATGCGGTCGCCGGATCGGCCGCCGAAGTCGGTCATGCAGTAGCCGGTGATGTTGAGGCCGAACTTCACGCTCTCTCTGACGCCGGGCGAGACATCAGGCTTGCCGGGCAGCCACCGGCATTGCAGCCAGACGCCCGCGGACACGAACACGGGCGTCGCAATGGGCCGGACCACGAGCGCCCAGTACTCGGCCCCGGACAGCGCGATGGCGATGGCGAGCGCCGCGCTCAGCACGTTGGCCACGACCTCGATGATCGCGAGCTCGTGGAACATCATCACGCGCCGCATCAGCGCATAGTGCTGGACCGACAGCGCGCACGCGATGAAGGTCACCGATGACGTGAAGGCGATCGTCGCCAGCCGTGGCTCGTGATAGAAGCGCGCGATGAGGGGACCGCACGCCGCCGTCAGGAGCGCGAACCCGCCGCCGACCAGGAGCGTCAGCCAGAACAGCGCGCTGACCTCGCCGCGGGTGATGCGGTGCCGCTGCACGATCGAGTCGCGCGTGCCGAGATCGACCAGCGACGGCGCGAACCCGGTGAACGCGGTCACCATGCTGACGAGGCCGTAATCTTCCGGCGACAGCAGGCGCGCGAGGAACAGGACCGAGCCGATCTGCACGAACGCGTTGATGCCGCGCGCGACGATCGACACCGCCCCGCCGCGCAGCGACTTCGCCGCGTGGTCCTCCGGCGGCTTGTTGTCCTCGAAATACGTGGTGACGTGACGGGTGTTCACAATTCGGATCCGCTGGAGACCGCCGCGCGTACCGCGGCGTGCCCGGGTGGGAGCAAACGTCCGTCCGCCGGGCCTGGCGGCCATAACCTCAATCGCATCAAGAGCCTGGGGTGAAATCCGGGAAATCCCCGGCGCCAATGTCTCCTTCGACGCCGACTTTGTTCGTCGCCGCGAAGGACTTGCGACGGCCCGGGTGCAATCGAGCCCCGCGGGGTGGTTCGAAACACACCAGGAGACCGGCGGTGTGGCGCCGGCCTCCCAGTGTCGAAACGCGAAGGGCCGCTACGAACCCGCCGCGTTACTGCAGGAACTTCAGGTCGACTGCTCCCGACTCGTAGTCGGCATTGATATTCTTGACCACGTCGTTGATCTGCTGCATCGTCACGCCAGCCGGGACCGGGTCGCCACCGAGCACCTTGTTGGCGAGCGCCAGCACCTGGTTCACCGTCTGTCCGGCAAGCGGGCCCGCAACGACCTTCAGCGTGCCGAGGCCGAACCGCGTAATGGCCTTGTTCGAGAAGTCGACGTTCAGCTGCAGCGCCATCACCTGGCCTGCGAGCTGCCCGATCATCTTGTGGTGGCCGAACTTGCCGGCGTGCTTCGGCTTCCACAGCGAAATCGGATCGACGTAGCTCTTGGTCAGCGCCGCCACCGGACCGCCCTGCGGCAGGAACGTCTGGATGACGTCGGCGCCGGTCATCGTGATCGAGTACCGGCCGACGACGTCCGGAATCCCGATGACGACCTCACCCGTGGGATAGACAGTCGCGAAGTTGTCGGCGAGCAGCTTCGCCGCGTTCCCGTTCTTCGGCTTGGCTCCCCATGCCGCCTGGATGTAGGTCGCGTAGTTGCCGGTCGGAACGGCGAAGAACGCGAAGTTCACGCCCGACACGATGCCGCCGGTCGGCACGGTCACGATACGCGAGGCGGCCGCCGCCGAGGTAAAGCCCGTTGGCGGCGTCACGTCGACCTGATTGTCGCCGCCGCAGACGTACGGGAACGCATAGATGCCGTTGGCGTCGCTCGTCGTCGACTTGACCGGCAGCCCGGTCTTGGTCAGCGTGACCGCCGCGCCGGGCAGCCCCGGTTCGCCCGCATCCAGCAGATTGTTGTGATTGATGTCGTTCCAGACGCGCCCGTTGACGAGGCCCGTGCACTGCGCCAGTCCGGCAACCTTCTGGATGCCGCCCGCCACGCCCTTGGCAGCGCCGTTGAACGCACCCGCGGCGAAGCTGCCCGAGAAGCTTGCGCTCGTGACGTCCACGCCCATGTCGAATGCGTTGTTATCGAAACGGTTGTTGCCAAGCGCGGCGCCCGCGAGCAACCCGCCGGTGATCTGAACCCTGAAGTTGAACCGCGCGGTCGTGGCGTCCACGTACTGCGAGCCCATTTCCACGACCTTACCGGTCAGCAGCGTGCCGTTCGCGTCGAGGTCGATGACCTCGCCAAACCCGCTCGGGCAGTTCGGATATACCGAAACGCCGTCGGAGCACGCGAAGTGCGACAGGATCACGTGGCCCCTGAAGGTCAGGTCGGTATTGGTGCCGCCGACCAGCGCGCCCGTGTAGCTGTCCACGCGAACCTTGGTGACGAAGTTTCCGCACTCGATCGGCTGGGTCACGACGCCACCCTCGTCTGGAACCCCGCACGGCGAGGTCGACAATGGTTCGTCGGACGCCTGGCCGACGTTGACCGCCTGATACCAGTACGGGGCGTTCGGGAAGGTGATCCACTGGGGAAACGCCTGGATCGTCAGGTAGGTGCCGTCGTACGTCGTTTTGCCCTGAACATATTCCGGATGGTCGCCTGTGCCGACATCCCGCTTGGTCATCTCGATGAACGGAAGCGCGTACGTCCAGCTACCCGCGGGGAGGAGTGATGGATGCGTCGGGGGCGGGAAGTCGAGCAACTGCGCGTAGCTGGCCGTCGCGCACAGCAACAGCGTCAGGAGCCCGCCGCCAACGGCCCGGGCTATCCGAGAACGATCAAAGGTAACTAGCATCTGTAGCGTCCCTCGCAAAAGTGAAAGTCGCCCGCGGTGGCCTTGCACCAACACCGCGGAGTTGTCTGCCTATTGGTCGAGTGTGTTTATGGTCGAGCTGGGAACTGGGCAGGGCAATTCCTGCACCGCGGGCATTTCCAAGCGATTTACTGCCGAACTGTGAAGTGCACCTATCGAAGACGCTTAGCGAGCGAACTTTTGTAGGTGGGTGGTGCGACTAGGCTTATTGGCGCCGCCCCGGGCGCGGCCTTGGGCCGGAACGCCTGATGGGGACTTACCCCATCAGGCCTTAAATCTCGATTCTGTGGCTCTGTCCTCGTCGAACTACGAGAGGCGGACGGCCACCAGACCACGCCGGGCGTGGGTGGTAGCACCCAGCAGGCCGGCCGCGGCAACCATCATGAGCAGGAGCGCCGACGGTTCAGGCGTGCCCTGTGCCGGCGGATCGCCTCTCAGCTCGGACGTGCCCGAGCTGCTCGTGAACCCGGTCGCGAACGTGCCCATGAACCCGGTTCCAGCCGACAGCTGCAGGTCGAGCGGCTTGGTGTCCGCGAAGATGCTCGGGACGTAGCTGCCCGTCGCCGGACCGAACAGGAATTCCATCGCGCCGCCCTGGACCGCGTTGTACGCGAACCCGAGGAGGCTCGCGGTATACAGCAGCGGCGCCGCCGCGCTGCCGATGGTCAGCGTGCCCGCGGAGGCCACGCCGGTCTTGTCAATCGTCGCCGTCAACTTGAAGTTCGTAGTGATGTTCTGCTGTCCGGTGCCGGTATCCAGCGTCAACGCCCACCCGGTGGCCGACAACGCGCCGGATGTCGCGTTGTAGGTGGTCGTGATGAACCCCGACATGATGTCGGGATACGGATCGATGTTGACCCCCAGCGGACCGGCCTGGCTGACCGAACTCACCCCCAGGATCAGGAACGCCGCCAGAACCAGCATCCTCAACGCCCTGACTTTCCCTCGCCTCTTGATCATGACGATCTCCACGTAAACTTTCTGGCCCGATAGCTATCCCGCGCACCCGGCGCTTTCAAATCTGTCCGTGACCTCAGCAAGACCTGCACCGGTTACGCGGCGCGATCGTGGGGCGACGTTTTACTCGGGATTTCAGTGATCTTTGTCAACGGGCCGCCGTGGTGGGCCCACGACGTCAAACTGCACGCGGACTTTTGTCTCAAAGCCCCGCGGGCGGCTTCCCTGCGGAAGACTTCTTCGGCCCCACTCAAACGGCCTGCGGACGCTCTTCTCGAGCGGCCAGGGACCGCCGTCCGCGCTTGGCCACGGCCAGGATGGCGTCGGCCAGCTTTTCGCTGTCGTGGCGAACGTGGTCGCTGCCGGTGTCGAGCAGGTCGGCCTCGATGACCCTGGCGCCGAGCGAGGCGCGGACCCCGCCGTCGAACTCAATCCACTGAGCGCCCTCCCGGCGGTAGCGGGCGAGCTGCTCCTCGGTGGGTCTGGCCGTGTTCACGAGGACGTAATCGAACAGGTCGTGGCCCGTGTGCTCCCGCAGCACGCGGAGATGGTCCGCGATCGACATGCCGTCGGTCTCGCCGGGCTGCGTCATCAGGTTCGCTACGCACACCCGGACGCCGCCGACCGCCGCCAGCGTGGACGCGACCCCGTCAACCAGCAGGTTCGGCAGCACGCTCGTGTACAGGCTTCCCGGGCCGACCACGATGACGTCGGCGTTGATCAGCGCGCGAAGGGCGTCCGGCCAGGGCCTGACCGGGCGCGCGAGGCTCAGGCGCCTGATGGCCGCCGGATGGGTGGCGATCAGCGTCTCCCCTTCGACCGTCTCCCCGTTGGCCAGTTCGGCGCGCAGGGTGACGTCCTCGCACGTCGACGGAAAGACACGCCCGCAGGCGCCGAGCATCCGCGCCATTTCGTCGATGGCGACGGCAAAACTGCCCGTCATGCGCGTCAGCGCCGCGAGCATCAGGTTTCCGATGGCATGGCCACTCAGGTTCGTGCCGTCATCGAAGCGATGGTCGAGGAGCTGGCCGAACGCCGCGTCCGACGAGAGCGCCGCCAGGCAGTTGCGCACGTCGCCGGGAGGAAGCACGCCGAGATCCCGCCGCAGCCGGCCGGAGCTGCCCCCGTCATCGGTCACCGTGACGATGGCGCTCAGGCGATCGGAGCCCGGTCCTGCATGCCCGCCGGCCGCAGTGCGCCGCACCGCCGCCGCGAGCCCCCGAAGAACAACCGGCAGGCCGGTTCCGCCACCGAACGCGACGACGCGAGGGATGGCGGGGGCACGTCCAACTGGCGCGCGCAGGAGGCGTGGCAAAGGGAGCGCCGCCACCGCCGGAGGCGCGCTGCTGTCCATGCCCCCACCAACTGAATGTGCCATCGAGAGATCTGAGGTGAGGCAAGCACGGTGCCACGAGAAACGCCCGCTGGCGCGCAGTGGCCGTTCCGAAGCAGCCGCAGGTGGACGTCCCGCGAAGACATAAATCCGCTGTGAGGGCGACTCTTTGCGCGACGACGACCTGCGACTCGCAATATTCCCAACGAAACCGCCTGATTTGCGCGTGCTGCGCGTGTCGCGGATGGCGGCGTCCTTGCTCCGATCACTGGCACCAAAGATCACGCGTGGCTGCCAAACCGTACGTCACAGATCCGGACGCGCTCGCCGGCGACACCGCGTCGCCGGGCGACGAGATGATGCAGTTGATTCGCGAGCTCTACCCGATTTGCCGCAGCATCACCGGCGAAGGGGTGCGCGAGTCGCTGCGGCTCCTCGCCCGCGAGATCCCGCTGCACGTCCGCGAGGTCCCGACCGGCACCCGTGTGCTCGACTGGGAGGTCCCGCGCGAGTGGAACATCCGCGACGCGTGGATCAAGACGGTCCGCGGCGATCGCATCATCGACTTCAAGGCGCACAACCTGCACGTCATGAGCTACAGCGTGCCGGTGCGCGGCCGCGTGTCGCTGCAGCAGCTGCGGCGCCACCTGCACTCGCTGCCGGACCATCCGGACTGGATTCCGTACCGCACGTCGTACTACGCGGAGGACTGGGGCTTCTGCGTCACGCAGCGCCAGTACGAGGCGCTCACCGAGCCCGAATACGAGGTCTGCATCGACGCCGACCTGCAGGACGGCGCGATGACCTACGCCGAATGCTTCCTGCCGGGCAGGAGCGACACCGAGGTGCTCATCTCGGCGCACGTATGCCACCCGTCGCTGGCCAACGACAACCTGTCGGGGATTGCCGTCGCGGCGCAGCTGGCGCGCTACGTGGCGATGAAGCGCCGGCGCTACTCGTACCGGTTCCTCTTCGCGCCGGGAACGATCGGCGCCATCACGTGGCTGGCGCAGCATGACGCGTGGGTCGGCCGCATCGCGCACGGCATCGTGCTCGCCGGCGTGGGCGACCCGGGACCGGTCACCTACAAGGCGTCACGGCGCGGCAACACGGAAATCGACCGGACGATGGCGCACGTGCTGCGCCACCGGAAGGGCGAGCACCGGCTCGAAGCGTTCTCGCCCTACGGGCACGACGAGCGGCAGTACTGCTCGCCGGGCTTCGATCTCGCGGTGGGGTGCTTCATGCGTTCGCCCTGGGGCAGCTACCCCGAGTACCACACGTCCGCCGATTCGCCCGACTTCGTGACGCGCGAGAGCCTCGAGGATTCGCTCGAGACGTGCGTCGCGGCCATCGAGGTGCTCGAGGGGAACGCGGCGTATGTCAACCAGCGGCCGAAGGGGGAACCGCAGCTTGGCCGCTACGGTCTCTACGGCCGCACCGGCGGTAGTGCAGACGTCAACATGGCAATGCTCTGGGTGCTCAATTTGAGCGACGGCCGCCACACGCTCCTCGACATCGCGGAGCGCGCGCAGCTGTCGTTTGCGACGGTCCGCCGTGCCGCCGACGCCTTGCAGGACGCTGACCTGCTGGCCGAGGCGCCCGGCTTGACGACAACGGATGCTGCCGCGGGCGCGGCGGCGGTGAGGGGGTAAGGTGAGGCGATGCGAGTACTGGTAACGGGACACAACGGATTCATCGGGTCGGTGATGGTCGACGTGCTGGCGCGGGCCGGCCACGAGGTCGTGGGACTCGACACGTATCTGTTCGAGGCCTGCACGTTCGGCCCGGAACGCCGGCAGGTGCCGTCGATGCGCGGCGACGTGCGCGACGTCGAGATAGGCGACCTGGTGGGCTTCGACGCGGTCATCCACCTCGCGGCGCTCTCCAACGATCCGCTGGGCAACCTGAATCCGCAGGTCACCTACGACATCAACCACCTCGCCTCCGTCCGGCTCGCGTGGCTGTCGCGCGAGGCCGGGGTGAAGCGCTTCCTGTTCGCGTCGTCGTGCAGCCTCTACGGCGTCGCCGGCGACGATGGATTGCTGACGGAGGAGGCCGATTTCAACCCGGTGACGCCCTACGGCGAGTCGAAGGTGCTCGTCGAGCGTGACGTGTCGCGCCTGGCCACGCACTCCTTCAGCCCGGTCTTCCTGAGAAACGCCACCGCCTACGGCATGTCGCCGCGTCTCCGCGCCGACATCGTCGTCAACAGCCTGGTCGGCTACGCGGTGACGACGGGCGAGATTTTCATCCAGAGCGACGGCACGCCGTGGCGGCCGCTCGTGCACGTCGAGGACATCTCGGACGCCTTCCTCGCCGCGCTCGAGGCGCCGCGCGACCTCGTGCACAACCGCGCGTTCAACGTCGGCCGCACGCAGGAGAACTACCAGATCCGGCAGATCGCGGACATGGTCAAGGAGATCGTCCCCGGCAGCCGCGTCACCTATGCCGAGGACGGCGGCCCCGACCCGCGCTGCTACCGCGTGAACTGCGACGAGATCGCGTGGACGCTGCCCGCGTTCCGTCCGCGGTGGACGGTGCGCGACGGCGTCAAGCAGCTCTACGAGGCGTACCGGAACCACAACCTGACGTTCGAGGCGTTCGCCGGCGAGCACTCGCAGTACCTGCGCATCAAGCACCTGCAGCGGCTGACGAGGGCCGGCCAGATCGACAACCACCTGCGCTGGACGGCGCCGCAGCTGTCGGGGCCGGCGCTGCGTCAGACGTCGTCCGTCGCGGTCTATCCCTCGCTGGGGCACGCATGAAAGTCGTTCTCTTCTGCGGCGGGCTCGGGATGCGCATCCGCGACAACGAGAACGTCCCGAAGCCGATGATCACGATCGGCTACCGGCCGGTCATGTGGCACTTGATGAAGTACTACGCCCATTTCGGCATCAAGGACTTCATCCTGTGCCTCGGCTACCGTGCCGACTACATCAAGAACTACTTCCTGACCTACAACGAGTGCCTGTCGAACGACTTCACGCTCTCCGACGGCGGACGGACGCTCGAGCTGCTGAAGAGCGACATCGGCGACTGGCGCATCACGTTCGTCGACACGGGCCTCAACGCGAACATCGGCCAGCGCCTGAAGGCCGTCGAGCGGCATCTCGAGGGTGAAGAGTATTTCCTCGCCAACTACGCCGACGGGTTGAGCGATCTCAACCTGAACGAACAGCTCGATCACTTCTTCTCGCACAAGCGGACGGCGTCGTTCGTCAGCGTGAAGCCGAACCTGTCGTTCCACTTCGTCAACGCCGACGAGCAGGGACGCGTCAAGACCATCGAGAACTTCGGCCGCACGCACCTGCGCATCAACGGCGGGTTCTTCGTCTTCCATCGCGACATCTTCAAGTACATGGGACCGGGCGAAGAGCTCGTGCACGAGCCGTTTCAACGGATGGTCGCGGACGATCAGCTGCTGGCGTACGAGTACGACGGCTTCTGGCAGGCGATGGACACGTTCAAGGATCGCCAGGGGCTGGAAGAGCTCTACGCGGCAGGCCAGGCGCCGTGGGAGCTCTGGAGGGACCTCGACGCGAACGGCGCGCCGGCGCACCTCGACGCGTCCGTCGACGCGGTGCCGCAGCCGGCGAGGCGCGCGACGCTCCAGCGATAGAATCGAGTCGGGTTTGACCTGATGTCCAGCGCCGGCCGTCGTTCGTTGCAGGGCCTCGTGGCGGTCGTGACGGGCGCCAGCAGCGGAATCGGAAAGGCCATCGCCCGCGGCCTGGCCGCCGAAGGCGCGCGCCTCGTGCTCGTGGCGCGCGACGAGCGCCGCCTGCGTGACGCCGCGGCAGACTGGCCGGGCGAGGCGCCGCCGGCGCTGCTGACGGCCGACCTCCTGCAGGAAGCCGAGATCGCCGTCCTGGCGCGCTCGATCATCGAGCGGTTCGGCACCGTGGACGTCCTGGTGCACAGCGCCGGCACGATCGCGCTCGGCCCATTCGGCGCGCTGCCGCTGTCCTCCCTCGACGAGCAGTACCGCCTCAACGTGCGCGCTCCGTTTCAGCTCACGCAGGCGCTGCTGCCGCAACTGGTCGGCGCCCGCGGCCAGGTCGTCTTCGTCAATTCGAGCGCCGGCCTCGTCGCCCGCGCGGGCGTCAGCCAGTACGGCGCGACCAAGCATGCCGCCAGGGCGCTCGCCGACAGCCTGCGCGAGGAAGTGCATCGCGACGGCGTGCGCGTCATCAGCGTGTTTCCAGGCCGGACCGCGACGCCGATGCAGGCCCAGGTGCACGACATGGAGGGGCGCGCCTACGATCCGGACGCCTGTCTTCGCGCCGAGGACGTTGCCTCCGTGGTGCTGAACGCGCTGACGATGCCGGAGTCCGCGGAGGTCAAGGACATCAGCATCCGGCCGATGAAGGAGTAAGCTGGCCCGAATGGTGTTCACGGAGACGGGATTGCCCGGCGCGTACGTGGTGGACATCGAGCCGCGCGCCGACGAGCGCGGCCTGTTCGCGCGGTCGTGGTGCCAGGAGGAGTTCGCGGCGCACGGGCTCGAGACGCGGCTGGTGCAGTGCAGCATTTCCCGCAACACTCTGCGCCACACGCTGCGCGGCATGCATTACCAGGCCGCGCCGCACGCGGAGGTCAAGCTGGTGCGGTGCACCATGGGCGCGATCTACGACGTCATCGTCGATTTACGCGAGGGCTCGCCGACGCGCGGCAGGTACTTCGGCGCCGAGCTCTCGGCCGCCAACCATCGGGCGCTGTACGTGCCGGAGGGGTTCGCTCACGGGTTCCTGACGCTGGTGGACGAATCCGAGGTGTTCTATCAGATGTCGGAGTTCTATCACCCCGACGCGGCGCGGGGCGTCCGGTGGGACGACCCGGCGTTCGGCATCGCGTGGCCGGCGCGCCCCGCCGTGATCTCCGATCGCGACGCCGCGTACCAGGACTTCGACGGCAGCAAGGGAGTGTCCTGAGTGCTCGGATTGCGGCTCGGCGGCGGCAACAGGCCGCTGCGCGAAATTCTCTGTCTCGGCGCCCACTCGGACGACATCGAAATCGGATGCGGCGGTACGGTGCTCGAGCTCGTGGCCGGCAACCCCGGCCTGCGGGTGACGTGGGTCGTGTTCAGCGGGAACGCGGCGCGCGAGGCAGAGGCGCGCCGTGCCAGCCGGCAATTCCTGCGCGGCGCCGGCGTGACGCAGGTGATCACGCGCCAGCAGCGCGATGGCTTCTTCCCGTCGCAGGCCACCGAGATCAAGGAGTTCTTCGAGCAGCTGAAGACCACGTGCTCGCCGGACCTGGTCTTGACGCACTACCGTGACGACCGCCACCAGGACCACCGGACGATTTCGGACCTGACCTGGAACACGTTCCGCAATCACCTGGTGCTCGAATACGAGATTCCGAAATACGACGGCGATCTCGCCACGCCGAACGTCTTCGTGCCGGTCGGCCGCCGGCAGGCGCGGCGGAAGGTCAGCGTGCTCCTGTCGGCGTTCAAGAGCCAGGTCGGCCAGCACTGGTTCACGCCGGAGCTGTTCTTCGGATTGATGACGCTGCGCGGAATCGAGTGCTGCGCGGAATCAGGCTATGCGGAGGCGTTTCACAGCCGGAAGGCGATCGTGTCGGTGTCGCAGGCGCCGGCGCGGCGCGGGCGGTGACGGCCGCGGGCCCTCCCCCGTCGAGGGCCCGCGACAGCGTCCTAGAACACTTCCACCTCGGGAATAGGCACCACGAACTGACCGCCCCACTCGCGTATGTAGGCGAGCTGCGCGGCGATCTCGTCCTTCAGGTTCCACGGCAGGATCAGCACGTAGTCAGGGCGCGTTTCCCGGATCCGGTCGGGGGCGAAGATCGGGATGTGCGTGCCCGGCAGAAAGCGTCCGTGCTTGTACGGATTGCGATCGACGGTGTAATCGATGAAGTCGGTGCGGATGCCGCAGTAGTTGAGCAGCGTGTTCCCCTTGCCCGGCGCTCCGTAACCCGCGATGGTGCGCCCCTGCCGCCTGGCCTCGATGAGGAAGGCCAGCAGCTTCCGCTTCGTTTCCTGCACCTGCGCCGAAAAGCGCGCGTAGGTCTCGACGCGGTTGAGGCCGAACTCCTCCTCGTATCGGATGAGCGCCCTCGCGCGTTCGCTCATCGGCGCCGTGCTGTCGATGTGGCAGGCGTAGATGCGCAACGATCCGCCGTGCGTCGTCAGCTCCTCGACGTCGTAGACGCGCAGCCCGTGCGCGTTGAAAATCCGCTGCACCGTGGTCAGCGACAGATAGGAGAAGTGCTCGTGATAGATGGTGTCGAACTGGTTCTGCTCCATCAGCCGGGCCAGGTGCGGGAACTCCATCGTGATCGTCCCGGCGGGCTTGAGCAGCACCTTCATGCCGCCGACGAAATCGTTGATGTCGGGCACGTGGGCGAGCACGTTGTTGCCGACGATCAGGTCGGCGGGCCCGGGATTGCGCGCCAGGTCGGTCGCGGTCTCGACCCCGAAGAATCGGACCACTGTCGGCACGCCCTTGGCGACGGCCACCTTCGCCACGTTGGCCGCCGGCTCGATGCCGAGGACCGGAATGGCCCTGCGCACGAAGTGCTGCAGGAGGTATCCGTCGTTGCTGGCGATCTCGAAGACGCGGCTCCCGGCGTCGAGCGCCAGCCGCGCCGTAATCTGCTCGACGTAGCGCCGGGCGTGTTCGACCCAACTGTCCGAATACGACGAAAAGTAGGCGTATTCCGAGAAGATGTTGTCTGGCGTGACGTATTCGTCGAGTTGCACCAGGAAACACCGCTCGCACAGGAAGGCGTGCAGCGGATAGAACGGCTCCATGTGATTGAGCGCGTGCGCTGGAACAAAACTCTCGCACAGCGGAGACATTCCCAGGTCAACGAACGTGCGAGTGAGCGGCGCCGAGCAGAACCTGCACGTGCGGCCGTTCGCCGGCGTGCCCGTGCCGGTCGTCACCGCGGTCGCTTCACCAGTCGCCTGTTCCAACGAGCTCATAACGTGGAAATTCCTCGAAGAAGATCGGTTAGATCCCGTCGGGAGCAAGGATACGGCCACACGCGACAAGAGGGAGACCTGTCGCGCACTCAGCGACTTATGCCGTTCCCGCGCGATTGCGCGATTGAACGGCGACTGGAAGTCGCGCGTCACGCAGACTAAATTGCCCGGCGGCGGGCAGCACTTTCCGAATTACGTAAGACGGCGACACTCCGGAATTACGTAAAATCAAGTTGACTTTAGTTGCTCTGTCGCGCGACGATGCTTCCCTTCCACGGCAATTCTGAACGCCCGGAATTGTTGTCCTGAGGATCGGGGATCTTCAGGCCGGACGGTATTTTTGCGGTATTTTTGCGGCAGCTCACGACGAGAGAAGCAAATCCATCATGCTGATCCCCCACTGCCTGACCGGCAGCAGCTTGGTAGTGCGCGAGATTGATGACGAGGCGACTCGGATCGCCCCGTTCGATATCAGGGTCCTCATCTCGGGCGAGAGCGGGGTCGGCAAACAGACGCTCGCTCACCTCATTCACGAGCGCAGTCCACGGGCCGATCGTCCGTTGGGGACGATCGATTGCGGGACGATTGCCGACTCGACGTTCGAGTCCGAATGGCTGGCGCCGCTGTCGGCGGCCGGAGGCACGCTGTTCCTGCGCAATGCCGAGGACATGAGCGCGCGGAAGCAGGCGACGCTGTACCGCTTCCTCGACGCCGCCTATGATGCCGACGGGTCGCCGATGGGCCGGCTGTCGGGCCGTCCGCGCCTGCGGGTGCTCGCAGGGTCGCGGGCCAACCTCTTCGAGGCCGTCGAGGCGGGAACCTTCAGGCACGACCTGTTCTACCGGTTGAACACGGTCCATCTGCGCATTCCGCCGCTGCGCGAACGGGCCGAGGATATTCCGGTCCTGTTCGAGCACTTCGTCCACCAGCTCTCGGACGCACGGCAGTGCGCCCTTCCCCGCATCGCCGCCGAGACTCGCCAGGCGCTGCTGGCCTACTCGTGGCCCGACAACGTCCGCGAACTGAAGCAGGTTGCGGATCGGCTGGTGCAGAAGGGGGGCGACCCCCAGGGCGAAGGGCGAATGCTCGCGAGGCAGGTGCAGTTCGAGAGCGTCCGCGCGAAAAAACGGTCCCTCCGCGCATTTCCGGCGGACGTCACGGTGATTGTGACGCCGCGGCCGCGCCCTGGAGCGCGGTCGCGGACGACCACGTAAGACCCCGCTTCAGATCCTTACTTCGGATCGAACGCCGCGTCGCTCGCCGAGCCGCCGCCGGGCAGGCGGAACCGCCGGACGAGGGCGCCCGACGCCGGATCGACCCCCGCCACGCCCGACTCGTCAGCCGACGGGATGTACCAGAGCAGCCGCGCATCCGACCGATCGCTTCGCGCCATCGACACGTCCACGAGCCGGACGAGGCGAACGTTGGCCGCCTGGTCGATGATGCCGACGCGATCGGGCGACTCCTCCAGCATGACGACGACGTGCCCGTCGGAGGAGGTCCGTAACGTGGCCGGCTCGTTGCCGGCACCGAGATCGACCGCCCTCGTCAGCGCGTGGCGCTCGAGGTCGATGAAGAGAATCGCGTTCTTCGCCGGGACCGAGACGAGCGCCGTGCGCGCGTCCGGCTCGAGCGTCAGGTCACCGACCACCTCGGCGATCGGCATGACCCACACCCAGCGGCCCGTCGCGGCGTCAATTGCGGCGAGGGCGTTCTGCGACACATCGTCGCCGCGGCTCAACGCGTAGACGAGCTGCCCCGCCGCATCAGGGATGGCCGCCAGAATCGCGGTGCCCGGCCGCCCGGCCGCGAACCGCGCGACCAGCTGGTCGGTCGCCGTGTCGATCACGTCGACCACGTTGCTGCCGCGCTCGGAGACGAACACCCGGCTGCCGTCGGCGGTCTGCGTCAGCCGATGCGGCTTCCGTCCCGATGGCGCCGGCAGCGAGACGACTCCGGCGCGCGTCATCGTCGCCTTGTCGATCACCGATACCGTGTCGCTGTCCTGGTCCGCGACGTAAATCCTGCTGCCACCGACCGGCGCCGCGATGGCCACCGGTCTCGCGCCGACCGGGATGGTCGCCAGCACGTCGCCGGTCGCGGCATCGAACGCGGTGACCATGTGCGCTGACGCGCTCGTCACCCACAGCGTCCCCTCGGCCGCCGATTCCGGCGCCGCAGGCGCGGTACGCCAGTTGTCGCCGGGCGCCGCCGCCGGCATCGCGGATGTAGTCACCGTCGTCGGGCTGCCGAGCGATGACACCGCGCCCGTCGTGATCGCGAACGCAGGCGACGGCGCGCTGCGTGCGTTGCCGCCCGCCGCCTCAGCGGTCACGGTGGCAATGTAGGTCCCGTTCGGCAGCGACGCCAGCGTCGCCGAGATGTCCGCGGCGTACTCGCCGTTGACCACCGACGGCTTGCCGAGGTCCGCATTCGCCACCGGCGCCGCCGTGTTCACGTTGACGCCGTCGGTGAAGATCTCGAGCACGTAGCGGCTGACAATCGAGTCGTCGGACGAGGGCGTGAACATCGCGGTTCCCGACGAACTACTGTCGACGGTGACCGTCACCGGCGCCGACGTGGACGAGGCCCCGTTGTTGTCGACCGCGGTCACGACGAACGAATACGCGCCCGCCGCGCCGGCCGTCCAATCGACGGTGAATGGAGCCGCCGTGCGGGAGCCAATCAGCGTCGACCCGCAATAGAAATCCACGCGCGCGACGGTGCCATCACCATCGGTGACCGACGCCGACACGGTAATCGTCGCGGGCGCCTGCATGACGGCGCCGTCCATCGGCGAAAGCATGGTGATCGACGGCGGCCCGTTCGCCGCCGCGATGCTGACGCCGACGGCGGCAGACATCCCGACGTTCCCGACCGCGTCGCGTGCCTGCGCCTGCAGCGAGTGCGGACCTGCCGCGAACGCCGCCGTGTTCCAGCTGATGCCGTACGGCGCCGTCGTGTCCGAGCCGATGGACGTGCCATCGACGAGGAACGTGACGGAGGCGACGCCGACGTTGTCGGACGCGTTCGCCGTAATCGTCACGCTGCCGCTCACCTGCGCGCCCGCGATCGGCGACGAGATGACCGCCGACGGCGGCGTCGTGTCGGAGCTCGGCGGCGGCAGCGGCGCGACCTCGAGGGGCGACCCGATCGGCGTCGTCATGTCCGATTGAATGTCCGCCGCGGTCAGCGCGATGTCGTAGACGCGGACTTCGTCGATCGTGCCCGCGAAATTCTGTCCACCGCCGCTGTCGCCACCAATCTGCAGCGGTCCGTTCGAGGTGTTGATGCTTCCCGTCCGCGACGCGCTGGAGACCTGGACACCGTTGACATACATCCTGAGCGTCGCCCCGTCGTAGGTCGCCGCCAGGTGCGTCCACGTGTTGACGGGAATCGCCGACGCACCGTAGACGTTGCCCGGCGCGAAGGTACCGCCCGCCGCCGGCCGCGCCGAGCTCGTGGACATCCCCTCGAGGTAGTAATCGTCGTTGCCCTTGTAGATGACGTCGCGCCACTGGGCGTTCACCGTCGTCGGCTTCACCCACGCCTCGAGCGTCATCGCGCTCGTCAGCCGCAGCGATGCCGTGCTCGGGATATTGACGAGCGCGTTCGTCCCGTTGAAGACGAGCGCGCCGCCCAGCCGGCCGGCGGGCGTCCAGCTCGCGTTCCTGATCTTTCCGTCGTTGTTGCCGCTCGACGCGTCCTGGACCACGCTGCCGGCGCCCTCGTCGAACGAATACGCCGCCACGAGACCCTGGCCGGGTTGCGGCGCGGGCGAGGGCGACGGCGACACCACGCTGGCGATTGCGGTGACATCGCTCGCCGAGCTGTTCGCTGTATTGCTCTCGCCGCCGCCGCTGACGGTCGCCGTATTGGTCACCGAGGACGGCGCGGACGTCGAGACGTTCACGGTGACGGTGACGGTGGGATAGCTGGCGCCGGAGGCCAACGCATCGCCGCGGGTGCACGTCAGGCTCGACACGGTGCAGGTCCATCCGGAGCCGGCGATTCCCGCCGCCGTCAGGCCGGCCGGGAGGTAATCACGCAGCGTCACCGTACCGCTCGTCGCGCCCGCGCCGTTGTTCCTGACCGTGAGCGTGTACGCGCCGGTCTGGCCCTGCGTGAAGCTGCCGACGTGTGTCTTGGTGAGCGTCAGGTCGGCGGGCGATGTCGGCGCCGGAGCTGGCGCGGGCGTCTGCCCGCCAGCGCCGATGGGCGTGGTCATGTCCGCGCGAATCTGCGCTTCGCTGATCGCGGTGCTGTAGATGCGCACCTCGTCGATCGCGCCCGCGAAATACTGTCCGGCGCCGCTGTCGCCGCCGATCTGCAGCGGACCGCCCGAAACCGCGATACGCGCGACTCGCGGCGTGCTCGACGCGAGCGTGCCGTTGACGTACAGCTTCAGCGTTGCGCCGTCGTAGGTCGCCGCCAGATGGGTCCACGCGTTGACGGGAATCGCCGACGAACCGTAGACGTTGTCCGGCGCGAACGTGCCGCCCGCCGCCGGCCGCGCCGAGCTCGTCGACGTCGCCTCGAGGTAGTAGTCGTCGCTGCCCTTGTAGATCACGTCGCGCCACAGCGAGTCGACGGCCGTCGGCTTCACCCATGCTTCGAGCGTCATCGCCGCGCTGAGGCGCAGCGACGTCGTGCCCGGAACCGTGACGAGCGCACTCGACCCGTTGAACACCAGCGCGCCGCCAAGCCGGCCCGCGGTCGTCCATGTCGCGTTGCTGACCGTGCCGCCGTTGCCGCTGCCCGACGCGTCCCTGACGGAGGTGCCGCTCCCCTCGTCGAACGAGTACGCGGCCACGAGGCCTTGCGCCGACGCGAGCGGCGCGGTGAGATGTGCGGCGCCGATCACCGTGACGCCGATCAGAAGGATTCGCGGCGCCACGCTGACGCCGAACGAGGTGCGCACGACCGACTTCCTTTTCCGGGGGGAAAGGCGCAGACAGGTGCGTCTACTCGATCGGTCGCATCGGCAAGGGGGGTGCCACGAACGCGATCGCGCGAAGGAGCCAGGCCCGAACGGCCGTCAACTCACTGTGAATTCACACGGTCGCACGCGCTGGCGTATCGCTCGCAACAGGCATGACGAAGAGGAGCCGCCCGGAGGGAATGACGAAATCGCGCCCCGCTGCCACAGAAGTGTCCCCGCGGGAGGGCGCGCAGCGGCGATCAATTCAGGGAATCGACGAACCTGCGCCAGACGTCGTCATGCTGTTGGTCGCCGGCCTCGACTTCCGCGCCGCACCACCATCGAGACGTGCCGCCGGCGGCCACACGGGCCCATATCGGGTGAATGGCCACGACACCGACGCTGGGAATCGCGACCGCGGCAATCGTGAGAAGGGCTTCGTCGGGCGCGCCTGTCAACTCGAGACGGAGACCGCCGTAGCTGACGTCGATCACCCTGGCCTCGTCGCCGCTGACGCCGACGCACATGTCCGCGTGCTTGCGCGGCCACCGGCGCGCGACCGTTGACGAGGCCTGCTGCGGCGCATCCCGCAGCAGCCGATCGACGACGGCGGCAAGCGCCGTGTCGTCGAGCGGCCGCGTCAGGTAGATCGCGCCGGCGCTGGCCGCCTCCCGTTCCAGAACAGGGTCGTAGGTATCGTCGATGACGACCGAAGGCGTCTCGGGCGTGGAGCGGAGCACCAGCTGAATGCCGTTGTACGCCCCGAGCTTGACCGCCGTGACGAGGAGATCGGGCGGGGCAAGGGCCATCCGCTGCTTCGCCTCCTGGAACGAGGAGACCGTGGTGGCGAAGTTACCCGTTCCCGTCGTGAGGACACGTTCGACGGCTTCCCGTGATGGCGGCGCGGGATCGACGATGAGCAGGCGAAAGGGCATCCCAGAGCGTCTTCGCTAGCGATTCCGTGTCCCTCGAATCGTGACGGAGGAGCAAAGATCGATGATGAGAAAATGCCGCCAAAAATGGCGAATTCTCATGATACTGAGCAAGCGGAATGCCGCTTTTGTCGTGCAGCGCGGGGCGGAAAACGAGAGGGGTGGGCGAAAGTCCTGCTTAGGCCGCGACAATTCTCAAGCTTTTGACGATGCAGCTACGTGAAAACCGCCGGCGCGGCGACTTCCCGGGGCGTCGAATACCGCGCTGCGGGCGCACGCAGACGTGCACGGGACGAAACCCGTGTACGTCTGACGTAAGAGAGTTGTGAAGTGCGGGCTAGGCGGTGCGTCCGGCCGAACCGGCTGCGGCGACGGGCGGCCGGCGCTCGCGCGCGGCGCCTGCGGCGGCCTGCTCCGGGCGGACAAAGGGCGGCTTCATCATCCGGAAGCTCTGGAACACTTCGTGGCACTGGAACTTCCGCAGGAAGTTGAGGAACCGGCGGTAGTCCTGCGGCGGCATGTTGAACGCCTGCACCAGCTGCTTGTAGCTGCCGCGCGTGTGTTCGAGCCCCATGCGGACGATGAGACGAAGGTCGCGGCGCGTCAGGTCGCGCGCCATGAACGGCTCGCAGACTTCCGACCAGAAGGAGGCGCCGTTCAGCAGGCGATCGAACAGCACCTCGTGAATCGGCGGCTCGACCGGCTGCACGGCGACGGCCGCGGGGCGCGCGCGATGCCGGGGCTGCACGAGCATCTCGAGCTCCGCGTCGGCCCGCGACTTCAGCACGAGCCGCTCGGTGACGTTGCGCAGCTCGCGGACGTTGCCCGGCCAGTCGTAATCGGTGAGCGAGGCGACGGCGTCCAGCCCGAGCTGCGGCAGCGGCCGGCCATGCTTTTCCGCGAACATCTTGAGGAAGTAGTCGAGCAGCAGCGCGACGTCGTCGCGGCGCTCGCGCAGCGGTGGCACCTCGATGTGCACGACGTTGAGCCGGTAGAAGAGGTCCTCGCGGAACGTCTTCTCGCCCACCTGTTCGAGCAGGTTGCGATGCGTCGCGGTGATGACGCGGACGTTGACCGTCTGCGCGTGCCGATCGCAGCCGACGCGCTGAATCTCGCCGGTTTCGAGGAACCGCAGGAGCAGCGCCTGCATCCGCAACGTCATCTCGCCGATTTCGTCGAGGAAGACCGTTCCGCCGCTCGCGCTTTCGAGCAGCCCGCGCTTGTCGCGCCACGCGTCGGTGAAGCTGCCCTTCACGTGACCGAACAGCTCGGATTCGAGGAGCGAGTCGGGCACACCGGCGCAATTGATGGTGACCAGCGGGCCGCGCGCGCGGTGACTGCGCTCGTGAACCATGCGCGCGACGATCTCCTTGCCGACGCCGCTCTCGCCGGTGATCAGCACCTTGGCGTTCGAGCGGGCCGCGCATTCGATTTCTTCTCTGACCTGGCGTATCCCGAGACTGCTACCAATGAGGACCGCCGGTTTATCGCTCATGATGCCTCTGCCTGTTAACGACGTTGGGGGAAGGCGCCGGGGACAAAGTCCGACGCCGAGGCGATATTGTCTAGCTAAAAGCTCTTCGGTGCAGTAGTTTTTTTGCGTTTGCGCGGTCTTTTTTTAGCTAAAAACCGGACTTTCGCCCGATTCTCGGGTACCACTTTTGGTCGCCGGTGTGCGGGTTCCTTGTGGCAATAGACCGAACTCGCGTGTCCTGCGTCACTTAAGAGGGGTCACCACCACAGGCGCCTGTGTGTCGCCCGTGCTCATTCGAATCCGCAGCCGCACACTCGCAGCGGCCGCCTGCCGATGGTCACTGCGGCACCTGCCCTGTAGCCGATGAAACCGCGCCCCGCGACCGGTGAATCGCGTTCCTCGCGTCCGCCTTCAACGCCAAGCCGCAGTCCGCGCACGAGGCGAACGCCGATCCCCGCGCCGACGAAGCCGTAGGTATCCGCGTACCTGCCGTCGGGCACGCCAGGCGCGGGATCGTGAAGCATACGCTCGCCCTCGAGCCGAAGATCGACGTCCCACGCGCTCGTCAGCTGCGCACGCAGGTCGGCGACGGCGCCCGTACGCACGTAGTCCGGAAACCGCGTGTCGAAGGAGAAATCGATGTCACGCAGGGCGGTGATCAGGATGCGCGTGCGGCTGCCGAGCCTGAGGTCCTCGTCGAGCGACGCGACCAAGCCTCGATAGTCGGCGATGGCCGTTCCGACCGCGTCGAGCCGGATGTACCCGAGACGGAGGCTCCCGTTCGCGCGATCGCCCGCGTGGTGGAGGATTCCGGTCTGCAGGCGCACGATGTCCGCGTTGCGCTGTGGCGCGAAGCGGAATCGCTCGGTGGCGACGTTCACCTGGACGATTGCGTTGAGGCCGGTGGTGAGCGTCTGCCGTCCCTCGATGGTGGTCGAGAGCACCCGGCGGTTCAGCAGCTCCTGCAGGTTCGCGCCGAGGAATATCTCCTCCGGATCGAACCCGTAGTCGTTGCGGCCGAACGCGAGCGACGCGACCGTGCGTTCGGCGACACGCGCATCGACGCCGACCTGAATGCCCGACGCGAGTTGATCCGTTCGTAAATCGATCTCGTGGTTGATGCGCCGGCGCCCGCCGTCGACGACTCCCCTCGCCCATGGCGTCAGGCGGCCCACCGCGACCTCGAGGTTGCCGTCGGCGCTCATGTCGAGGCTGCGCTCGTCCGAGTACTTGTCGAAATAGAGGTACCGGCCGCGCGCGCTCCCTTCGCCGCGCACCGGGTCGGCGTCGAGCGTCACCACCGTCTCCGGTTCGAGGATGAACGCGGTGTCGCGCTTCGCGTCCGACGCTTCGTTGAACACGTTCCCGTCCACGCCGCCGTTCATCAATGCCACCGACGGCGTGACGCCCACGGGACCGGCATAGAACGCCGCCGGCTCGGCGAACCGTCCGCCGAGCTCCGGCGAGAGCGTGCGCATCCGGAGGGTGACGGTCTGGGCCGGCATGACGGGCGTCAGCCGCGTCGTGCCGGTTGCGACGATGCGGCCCGTCGAGTCGACGACCTGCACGCGATAGGTGGCCAGTGGCAGGTCGGTGAACATGAACGAGCCGTCCGCTGCAGGATCCGTCGTGACGGTGAGGTTGGCGCTGACCGCGCGAACCTGCAGGCCGGCGGGCGGCGGCCCGTTCGAGGCGCGTACCGTGCCGTCGATGGTCCCGGTCAGATCCTGCGCGGCTACGGCGACGTTCAACGCTGCGGCGAGCAGCGCCACTGCGAACAAGCGGGTCGGCATCACGCCGCTAATGTAACCCGCTTCACTGCGCTGCAAACAGGGAATGAGAAAGGCGGGGCGCGTCCGGGGCGTCAATCGAGCGAGTCGACGAACCTGCGCCACGCGTCGGAGGCATGCTCGTCGGCCGCGTCGATCTCGGCGCCGCACCACCAGCGCCCGACGGCGCCGCCGCCGCGCGCCCACACGGGATGAACGGGCAGGCAGCCAAGCTGCGGGATGTCGATGGTGGCGAGGCGCGAGAGCGGATGGTCGATCGTCCCGATCTCCAGGCGCAGGCCGCCGTAGCTGACGTCGACGACGTTCGCGTCGTTGTTGCCGACGCGCGCGCGCACCTTCACCTGCTTCCGCGGCCAGCGCCGCACCACGCGTGACGACTGTGGCAGCGAGCTTTCGGCGAGCAGTTCCTCGACGAGCGCGAGAAACCGCGCCTGCTCCACCGGCAGCTTCACATACGTCGCGCCGGCGCTCGTCGCTTCTTCCTCGAGCACGGGATCGTCCTCGGTGTGCACGACGATCGCCTGCGTGTGGGGATGATGGGACTGCGCCCGCAGCACCAGATGGATGCCGTTATGGGACCCGAGCTTGACCGCGGTGATGAGCAAGTCGGGCGGCGCGTAGACGAGCCGCTCTTCCGCCGCGTCGAACTCGGCCACCGACGTCACCATGTTTCCCGCAGTGCTCAGCATGCGGTCCATGGCGGCCCGGGCCGCCGCATCCGTCTCCACAACCAGAAGGCGAAAGGGCATTTTGGGAGCCGTAGTTTGAACAGAGATGAGCAAGGAGGATGCCTGAGGCGCACCTCAGCGATCGTGCGGGTTCCTGACGCGGATCACGTGGCGCTCGCCACGGTCGCCTGCGGAATAGTCGTCTCGATCACCATCGTGTCATCGGCCGACACGGGTCAACCGGCGGCGTGCAGCTGATGAACGTGTGCACCTGGGCGCCCCCGGTGCGCCCGTGACGCACGATCTGCACGAATTCATGAGGAGGCCGCAGTGGAATCGACGGCCGGGCCCGCGGTCCCGGAGGACAGCCGTTACGGCCGGTTCAGCCGACCGGGACCTGCGTCGTCCGATACCAGGCCACCGTTCGCGCCAGCCCGTCCTCGAAGCTGACGATCGGCTGGTATCCGAGGATGCGCCGCGCCTTCGAAATGTCGGCCTGCGAGTCCTTGACGTCGCCGGCGCGCGGCGGCGCGTACTTCGGCGACATCTGCGCGCCGACCAGGTCGCGAATGTTGTTGAAGAGCGCGTTGAGCGAAATCCTGGCGCCGGTCGCCACGTTGATCACTTCCCCACTCGCGCCGTCGGCCGTGCACGCGCGCAGGACGCCGTCGACGACGTTGGCGACGTAGGTGAAGTCGCGCGTGTGTTCGCCGTCCCCGAAGATGGTCGGCTGCCGTCCCTCGCAGAGCATGCTGATGAAGAGCGAGATCACCCCGGAGTACGGAGACGACGGATCCTGCCGCGGGCCGAAGACGTTGAAGTAGCGGATCGTCACGGTCTCGAGGCCGTACAGCGCGGTGAACATCCGGCAGTACTGCTCCGCCACGAGCTTCTGCAGCGCGTACGGCGACAGCGGCGCCGTCGGCATCGTCTCCACTTTCGGCAGCGTCGGCGTGTCGCCGTACGCGGACGAGGACCCCGCGTAGACGAGGCGCTTCACGCCGGCGTCGCGCGCGGCGACCAGGACGTTCAGCGACGCGTCGATGTTCGCGCGGTTCGACGTGATCGGATCCTCGACGGATCGCGGGACCGAGGGGATCGCTGCCTGGTGCAGGACGTAGTCCATCCCGGTCACGGCGCGGCGGGCCACCTCGAGGTCCGCGAGATCGCCTTCGACGAGCTCCACCGCCTTCAGGTGCGCGAGGTTCTGCCGCTTGCCGGTCGCGAAGTTATCGACGACGCGGACGCGCTCGCCGCGACCGACGAGCTCTTCGACCAGGTGGGAACCGATGAACCCTGCGCCGCCGGTTACGAGGTAATTCGCCATCTCGCCGCCCGAACTGAGCAAAAAGTCTGCCCGTCAGTAATCGTACGCGATAATGCCGGGTCGCAGTCAGCCAGACGATCGCCCGCCTTCGCGCCTTTGGCGCTACGGCGAGGCAAGCCCATCAGCGCGGGGATGCCTTCAGCATCCCATCGCGGGGCCTGCCTCGCCGTAGCCTGAAGATCGGAGGCGGGAGGAAAGTCCGAACTCCATAGGGCAGTGCGCCGGGTAACGCCCGGGCAGGGCAACCTGACGGAAAGTGGCACAGAAAAAATACCGCTTCGGGAAACCGGAGTAAGGGTGAAAAGGTGCGGTAAGAGCGCACCGCGCCGACGGCAACGCCGGTGGCAGGCAAAACCCCGCACGGAGCAAGACCAAATAGGGTGGCGCGATGAGGACTGCCCGTCCCAGGCCACCGGGTAGGTCGCTGGAGTCCGCGAGCAATCGCGGATCGAGAGGAATGATCGTCACGCCGAAGCCCGCCGCGGCGCGCCGCAAGGCGCGTCGACGACGGGTGGAGGTGGACAGAATTCGGCTTACCGGCTGACTGCGACACTTCAAAAAAATCCCAAAATGGGATTTGCGATTTATCCGTCCACTTCCTGTTTGATCCCGTACTGTTCGAGCTTCTTGTAGAGATTGCTGCGCGGCGTGTCGAGCGCTTCGGCCGTCTTCGAGATGTTCCAGTTGTTCTCGCGCAGCTTCTCGACGAGGAACGCGCGCTCGGCGGCCTCCTTGAACTCGCGCAGCGTGCCCGGCGGCGGCGTCGGCGCCATCTGCGGCGCGCCCTCGGGCCGTCCGGGGGCTGCCGGCCCGCTCTCCGCCACCGCCGGCTGGCGCACGGGCGCCGATTCGCCGCGCACTTCCGCCGGCAGGTCTTCGGCACGGATCAGGTCGCCGGGCGCCATGATCATCAGCCGCTCGACCGTGTTGCGCAGCTCGCGGATGTTGCCGCGCCAGCGGTACCGCTGCAGCGCCTCCAGCGCCCGCGGGTCGAAGCGCTTCGGCTTCAGGTTGTGCTCCTCGCTCGTCCTCTTCGCGAAGTGCTGCACGAGCAGCGGGATGTCCTCGCGGCGCTCGCGCAGCGGCGGTACCTGGATCGGGATGACGTTGAGCCGGAAGAAGAGATCCTCGCGGAACTCGCCGCGCGCGATCGCCTCCTCGAGGTCCTTGTTGGTCGCCGCGATGACGCGCACGTCCACCTTGATCGTGCGCGCCGAACCGAGCCGCTCGACCTCCTGCTCCTGAAGCACGCGCAGCACCTTGGCCTGCGTCTTCGGGCTCATGTCGCCGACTTCGTCGAGGAAGATGGTCCCGCGATCGGCCTGCTCGAACTTGCCGATCTGCTTTTCCGTCGCGCCCGTGAACGACCCCTTCTCGTGGCCGAACAGCTCCGATTCGATCAGCTCCTCGGGAATGGCAGCGCAGTTCACCTGGATGAATCGCTGCCCCGCCCGCGGGCTGTTGCGGTGAATCGTCCGCGCCACCAGCTCCTTGCCGACGCCGCTTTCGCCGAGCAGCATCACCGTCGCGTTGGTCGGCGCCGCGCGCTGCACGGCCTCGAGCACGCGGCGCAGCGCGGGACTGCCGCCAACGATCTCGTACTTCGATTCCATCGCGAGCTTCAGCTCGCGGTTCTCCTGCCGCAGCGAGCGCAGCTCGAGCCCTTTCTGCACCGTCACCAGCACGCGTTCGCTCGTGAACGGCTTCTCGATGAAATCGAAGGCGCCGAGCCGGGTCGCCTGCATGGCGTCGGTGATGGTGCCGTGGCCGGAGATCATCGCGACCGGCAGCGATTCGTCGATCTTGCGGATTTCGGCCAGCGTTTCCAGGCCGTTGGTCCCCGGCATCTTGATGTCGAGGACCACCATGTCCGGCGGGTCGCGCTTCACCTGCGCGATGCCGTCGGGACCGGACGCGGCGCCGGTGAATTCGTAGTGCTCGTACTCGAGGATCATCCGCAGGGAGTCGCGGATGGCGGCCTCGTCATCGATGACGAGAATGCGCGGTTTCACTTACTCGATCTTGACCGTGTGGAGCGCACGCGAGTCGCTCTCCGGCTTGTAGATGTAGAGCGCGAGGATATCGCCCGCCTTCGCGTTGGCGGTCAGCCGCCGATAGTCCTCGACCGATCGCACCGGGTGCCGGTTGATCTCGAGCAGCACGTGGCCGCGCTCAACGTCGGCGTCGAAGGCGGGGCTCATGGGCTCGACGCGCGAGATGATGACGCCCTCCATCCCGTCCGGGAGCTTGAACCGCTGCGCGAAATCGCGATCGAGCTCGCGCACCGACAGGCCGAGCGCCGGTCCGCGCTGGCTCGACGGCTGCGGCGCCGGATAGTCGTCGTCGGCCGGACGCCGTTCGCGCAGCGGACGCTCGGCGAGCTTCACGGCGACGTTGACCGGATGGTTGTCGCGGACGATCTGCAGCGACGCGACCGTGCCGGGCTGCCGCGCCGCGATCAGCTGAATGAGCTGGTCGTTGCCGCTGACCGCCTTGCCGTCGACCGCGATGATGAGGTCGTAGGTGCGGATGCCCGCCCGCGCGCCCGGCGAGCCAGGCGTCACGTCCTGCACGAGCGCGCCGTCGCTGTTGCTCAACCCGAGCGACCGCTGCAGGTCGGGGTCCACGTCACGCAGCGCAAGGCCGATGTAGCCGCGCGAGACGTGCCCCTTGTCGCGCAGCTGCGGAAGGATGGCGCGCGCCTGGTTGATCGGAACGGCAAAGCCGATATTCGCGGCGCGCGAGCTGATGGCCGCGTTGATGCCGATCACTTCGCCGCGCGCGTTGATCAGCGGGCCGCCGCTGTTGCCGAAGTTGATTGCCGCGTCGGTCTGGATGTAGCGGTCGAGCGAGCTGTCGAACAGCTTGCGCCCGATGTAGCTGACGACGCCGACCGTCACCGTATGCTCGTAGGCGAGCGGGTTGCCGATGGCGACCACCCACTCGCCGACACGCAACGTGTCCGAGTCGCCGAGCGCCGCGTACGGCAGGGGCCGCGTCGCTTCCACCTTGATGAGCGCGATGTCGGTGTCGGGGTCGGAGCCGACACGGGTCGCGTGCAGGTTCCGCCCGTCCGTCAGGCGCACCATGATGCGATCGGCGCCGTCGACGACATGGTGGTTCGTCAGGATAAGGCCGCTGGCGTCGATGATGAACCCGGTGCCGGCGCCGCGCCGCGGTCCTTGCGGGTCCCGCTGGCCCGGCCGGTCGAACAGCTCCGGCCCGTCAGGAACCGGCAGGCCGCCGAAGCGGCGGCTGCGGGCGGTCCCGCGGGACGTCGCGTCGATGTTCACCACGGCGGGGTTGAGCCGCTCGGCCACGTCCGCGAACGAGGTCACCGCCGACGACATCCCGGCCGCCACGCGGGTCCGTACAGGCAGTTGCGGCGCGCTCGGCGCGGAGATGGCAAACTGCGGGGTCATCGAACCCGCCACGACCAGGCCGATGAGAAAGGCGATGGTTGCCGTCAGGCAGACGGTCACCAGGACGAATCGACGGGTCACCTCCCCATTATCACGCTACTTGATCAACTCCAGGAAGGCCGCCTCGTCCAGGATGGGGACCCCCACGGTCCGGGCCTTGTCGGCCTTGCTGCCCGGCTCGTTTCCCACAATGACACCCGCTGTTTTTTTGCTGACCGAGCTCGAGACCTTGGCGCCCAGCCGCTCGAGCGCGGCCGTGGCCTGTTCGCGGGACATGCCGGCCAGCGTGCCGGTGATGACATACGTCCTGCCGGTCAGGGGGCCCGGTGTCTCGGCGCCCGCCCGCTGGTCCTCCGGCACCTCCATGTTCACGCCGGCCGCGCGGAGGCGGTCGATGAGCTGCCGGTTCCGCGGCTCGTCCAGCCAGCTGCGCACCGAATCGGCGAGCACCGGCCCGACTTCCGGCGTCCCCTGCAGCCGCTCGGTCGTCGCGGCGCACAACGCGTCCATCGACCCGAATGCGCGCGCGAGGACCTGCGAGGCGCGTTCCCCGACGTGACGGATGCCGAGCCCGTAGATCAGCCGCCACATCTCGTTCGAACGGCTCTTCTCGACCTGCGCCATCACCTTGGCCGCCGATTTCTTGCCCATGCGCTCGAGCGACTCGAGCTTCTCCGCCGTCAATGCGTACACGTCGGCGTAGTCGTGCACGAGGCCGGCGGCAATCACCTGGGCGATCAGCGATTCGCCCAGCCCCTCGATGTTCATCGCGGCGCGCGAGGCGAAGTGTTCGAGGCCGCGCTGCAGCTTGGCCGGGCACGACGTGTTCCCGCATCGCCAGACGGCTTCCTCTTCCTCCCGATGCAGCGTGCTGCCGCAGCGCGGGCAGGCGGTCGGCATGACCCACGGCTTCGAATCGGCGGGCCGCTTGCCCAGAATCGGCCCGACGACGCGCGGGATGACGTCGCCCGCCTTCTCGACGATGACCCAGTCGCCCTCGCGGATGTCCTTGCGGGCGATGTCGTCGGCGTTGTGCAGCGTCGCCATCGACACGGTCGAACCCGACACGAAGACAGGGTCGAGCGTCGCGAACGGCGTCACCGCGCCCGTCCGCCCCACGTTCACCTCGATGCTCTTGAGGAGCGTCGTCTTCTGCTCGGCGGGGAACTTGAAGGCGATCGCCCACCGCGGGAACTTGCTCGTCGTGCCGAGGCGGGCGCGCAGGTCGATGCGATCGAGCTTGATCACCACGCCGTCGGTGTCGAAGTCGAGCGCGCGCCGCTTCTCTTCCCATGCGCGGCAGAACTCGACGAGCGCGTCGACGCCCTGGCACCGCTGCCAGTGCGGCTCGACTGGGAGGCCCCATGCCTTGAGCGCTTCGAGCGTCGCCGCGTGCGTCGCGAGGCGGACCTGAAGGTCCGCCTCTACGTTCGGATCGTTCTCGTCCGTCCGCAGCGGCGGATCATCCGCTCGTAGAGGCGGACCTTCCGCTCGTAGAGGCGGGCCTTCAGGTCCGCCTACGAGCTGATACATCCACGCGCTCAGCCCGCGCTTCGCGACGAGCGCCGGATCGAGATTTCTCATCGTCCCCGCCGCCGCGTTGCGCGGGTTGGCGAACAGCGGCTCGCCGGCGTCGGCCTTCTCCTTGTTGATCCGCTCGAAAACCTTGCGAGGGAGGTAGACCTCCCCTCGGACTTCGATGCGGCCGGCACCCTCGGCGGCGCGGCGCGGCTCTTTGGAGTTCGCGGATCGAAGCTTCAGCGGGATCGCGCGAATCGTCCGGACGTTCGACGTGACCTCCTCGCCGCGGACACCGTCGCCGCGCGTCGCGCCACGCACGAGCGTCCCGTTCTCGTAGGTGAGCGCCAGGCTGAGCCCGTCGATCTTCAGCTCGGCGACGTAATCGACCTGCTCCACCGGCTCCCCGGCGGCGGCGAGGCCGCGCCGCACCCGCGCGTCGAACTCACGCAGCTCGTCTTCGGAGTACGCGTTGTCGAGGCTGAGCATCGGCTCGGCGTGTTCGACGGTCTCGAAGCCGGCGGCCGGGCGGCCGCTGACGCGCTGCGTCGGCGAATCGGACGTGACGAGATCGGGATTCTCGGCCTCGAGGCGCTCGAGCTCCTGCATGAGCGCGTCGAATTCGGCGTCGGCGAGCTCGGGATCGTTGAGGACGTAGTAACGCTCTTCGTGGTAGCGAATCTCGCGCCGGAGCTCGGCAATTCGTTCAGCCGGATTCATCGACGCTCTGTGTCTCTGCGTCTCTGTGGCTTGTGATCAGTGAACGTCGGTCCCTAACGATCCCGCGACAGGACGTAATCAGGCAGGTACATCAACGCGTCGCGCTCGGCGCTGGCCGGGAAGATCTGCAGCGCGGCCTTCGCCCGCTCGACGAACTCGGTCGCGACGCGCTGCGCGTAGTCGATCGAGCGGTGCTGCGCGAGCAGGTTGCGCAGCTCGCGCCACTCGTCCATCGACGCGTCGCGCTCCTTGACGATCTTGCGGATGAGGACCTCCGCCCGCGCGTCGCCGCTGGCCAGCAGGTGGATGACCGGCAGCGTCATCTTCCCCTCGCGCAGGTCGCCGCCCACGGGCTTGCCGAGCGCGTCCTCTTCGCCCGTGAAATCGAGCAGGTCGTCGACGAGCTGGAACGCCATGCCGATGTTGAGGCCGTAGTCCCAGAGCGCGTCTTCCTGTTCGGTGTTGGTCCCCGGCCCGAGCATGCCGCCGATGCGCGCGCTGCCGGCGAACAGGTACGCCGTTTTGCGGCGGATGATCTCGAAATGCTCGTCCTCCGACAGGTCGACGATGCCGTTCTTGGTCAGCTGGTAGAGCTCGCCCTCGATCATGCGCAGCGTCACTTCGCAGAGCAGGCGGATGAAATCGAGGCTGTCGCGCGACAGCGCCATCGACATCGACTTGATGTAGAGGAAGTCGCCGAGGAGCACCGTGACGTCGCTCCCCCAGCGCGAGTGCACGGCCTGCCGGCCGCGGCGCATCTCGGATTCGTCGATGATGTCGTCGTGCACGAGCGTCGCCGTGTGGACGAACTCGATCACCGACGCGAAGAGCGGAGCGTGCTCGCCAGTGTAGCCGCTCATCCGCGCCGACATCAACAGCACCGCGGGCCTGATGCGCTTACCGCCGCCCTGCTGGATGTAGTGGCCGATGGTCGGAATCAGCGGCACCTGCGATTCGAGGTGGCGTACGAACTCGCGTTCGACCTTCTCGAGGTCGCCGCGAATCGGCTCGAACATCTGCGCGAGAACGACGGATGAAGGTTTCTGCGCGGTAGGGCCCAAGCCCGACCATCATATCGCGAGTCACGGCTTGAACAGTTTCTCGAAGTTCGCCCGCGCCGCCTGACCGATCTCGTCCGGGGCCGCACCGCGCAGCTCCGCGATCGTCTCCGCGACGCGCACGACGTGCGCGGGCTCGTTCCGCTTGCCGCGAAACGGCGCGGGCGCGAGAAACGGGCTGTCGGTTTCGATGAGGAGCCGCTCGAGCGGCACCATCTTCGCCACCTCCTTCAGCTCGAGCGCGCGCGGAAAGGTGACGATGCCGGCAAGCGAGATGTGAAAGCCGAGCTCGAGCGCGCGCTGCGCCATCGCGCGGTCGCCCGTGAAACAGTGAAACACGCCGCCCGTGTCGCGCGCGCGCTCTTCGTCGAGGATGCGGAACGTGTCGTCTTCCGCCTCGCGCGTGTGAATGATGATGGGCAGGCGGCGCTGCGCCGCAAGGCGGATCTGCTCGCGAAACACCTGCTGCTGGACCTCGCGCGGCGCGAAGTCGTAATGGTAGTCGAGGCCGATCTCGCCAAGCCCTCTCGTCAGCGGCTGCGCGTCGATGACCCCGCCGACGCGCGCCGCCGCATCCGCCGGGTTTCCCGCGAACTTGCCCGCCGCGTGCGGATGCACGCCGACCGAGAACCGCACCGCATCCCACTGCGCGGCCACCGTTCTCCCCTGCTCGATCTCCGGCTCGTCATCGGCGGCCAGGATGACGAGCGCGTGCGCGAGCTTCGCGTCCCTGGCACGCTCGATGACCGCCGCAAGGTCGTCGACGAACTCGGGGCCCGCGATGTGACAGTGGGAGTCGATCACCTGACTCTCGCCCCGGGCGGCACCTCCTGGTCGAAGGCCACCAGGATCGGCTTGCCGCCGTCCACGCTGGCCGCGAGCACCATCCCGTTCGACTCGATGCCCATCAACTTCGCCGGCTTGAGGTTGAAGACGACGGCGATGGTGCGGCCGACCAGCTGCTCGGGCTGGTAGGCCTCGGCGATCCCGGCGACGATCGTCCGCTGCTCGGTGCCGACGTCCACCTTCATCTTCACGAGCTTCTTCGATTTCGGCACCGCCTCCGCCTCGAGGACCTTCGCCACGCGGAGCTCCACCTTCATGAACTCGTCGATCGAGATGCGGTTGTCTTCCGCGGGCGTCACGCCCGCGCCGACGGCTTGCGTCGCACCAGGCGCGGCCGGTTCGCCCGCCTGCACGCGCGGCGCTTCGGCGGGCTTGCCGGCGCCGCCAATGGGCTTCTCATCCACACGCTTCTCCTCTGATCGCGGCCACAGGGCCGCGTCCTTCACCAGTTCGCGAACGCCTCCGTTCCGCCACACGCTGTCGCGATCGAGCCGCAGTTCGTGCAATGCCGTCACATCTCCAACGCGCCGGCGGATCTCGGTACAGGACGAGGGCATGATCGGCGTCAGCAGGACGGCGGCGAGGCGAATCGCCTCCGCCGTGTCGAACAGGACCTGCGTGAGTCGATCGCCCGCGGACGGATCTTTGGCCAGCTTCCACGGTGCCGTCTCGGCGAGGTGCAGATTCGTCGCATCGATCAGCCGAAAGGCCGACGCAGCCGCTTCGTGCAGGGCGAACGCGTCCATCGCCTGCCGATACGTCCGCACCACTTCACCAGACAACTCGCGAAGACGCGCCGACGTCTCGCCGGCCGGCGCGACCCGGCCCTCGCGGTACTGATGCGCCATCGCCGTCACCCGGCTCACCAGGTTGCCGAAGTTGTTCGCGAGATCGACGTTGTAGCGCTCCTCGTACCGCTCCCACGTGAAGTCGCCGTCGCCGCCGTAGGAGATCTCCTTGACGAGGTACAGTCGCAGCGGATCCGGACCGAACTTGGCGGCGACATCCGAGGGATCGAGGCTGGTGCCGAGCGACTTGCTCATCCGCTGGCCGCCGAAGTTCACCCACCCGTGCCCGAACACCTGCTTCGGCAGCGGCAGCTCCGCGCTCATCAGCATGGCGGGCCAGACGACGGTGTGGAACCGCGTGATGTCCTTGCCGACGATATGCAGATCCGCGGGCCACCATGTCTTGAACAGCGCTTCGTCGGTTCCGTAGCCGACGCCGGCGGCGTAGCAGATCAGCGCGTCGAACCAGACATAGATGACGTTCTCCGGCGCAAACGGCAGCGGAATGCCCCACAACTGCCCCGCGCGGCTGACCGAAATGTCTTCGAGGCCGCTCTCGAGCAGCTTGAGGATTTCGTTGCGCCGCACGTCGGGCTCGAGAAATTCCGGGTGTTCGGCAAAATGCGCGAGCAGGCGGTCGCGATACTTCGACAGGCGGAAGAAGTAGTTCTTCTCGCGCAGCCACTCGGGGGTGAGCGTCGGGTGCAGCGGACACTTCCCGTCGACGAGGTCCTTCTCCTGCTTGAAGGCCTCGCAGGAAACGCAGTACCACCCTTCGTAGAAGCCCTCGTAGATGTCGCCCTTGGCGAAGGCGTTCTGCGCCAGCTTCTGCACCGCCGTCTTGTGGCGCGGCTGCGTCGTGCGGATGAAATCGTCGAAGGCGATATCGAGCTGTTTCCAGACGGAGCGGAACTCCTGCTCCATCGAATCGCAGTAGGCGAGCGGATCCATCCCGCGCTCGACGGCACGCTTGTAGACGTTCTGCGAGTGCTCGTCGTTGCCCATCAGCAGGTGCGTGTCGAAGCCGGCGAGCCGCTTGTAGCGGGCGATGACGTCGGCGGTGATCTTCTCGTACGCAGTCCCGAGGTGCGGGCGGCTGTTGACGTAGTCGATGGCGGTGGTGAGGTAGAAACGCATCAATGATGGAAGGCCTTGATGGCCGCGGCCTGGATCTCCTTGATTGGACGCCCGTGCTGGTTCGCGAGATGCACGCAGTCCTCGAATTCCGGCGCGGCGTTGAGAATCTCCCCGTTGCGGCGCGCAATCTTGAACCGCACCGGTCCGAATGGCGTCGTCACCGTGTGCGTCTCGCGGTCGAGGCATTCGCGCGCCATCTCGCGATGGCGAACCCCAATCGTCGTCGTCTCGCGGAAGATCGTGGACGTCAGCACCTCCCGCAGCGGCGGCGGCGCGATGACCGACAGCAGCGTGCCCGGCCTGTTCTTCTTCATCTGGATCGGCGTGTAGAACACGTCGAGCGCGCCGGCCGCCAGCAGCTTGTCCATCAGGACGCCGAAGATCTGCGGGTTCATGTCGTCGATCTCCGCCTCGATCACGACGACGGTGTGCGACGGCGCGGCCCTGTCCGCCTCCCCGATCAGCACCCGCAGCACGTTCGGCGTGTCGTCGAAACTGCGCGCGCCGGCGCCGTAGCCGATGTTCGCGATCGTCATCGCCGGGATGCCGCCGAACTCGGTCGCATACGACGTGACGAGCAGCGCGCCCGTCGGCGTGACCATCTCCGCCCGCTGCGTCCCCGAGTAGATGGGCGCGCCTTCGAGCAGCCTGATCGTCGCGGGCGCCGGTACCGGATAGAGACCGTGAGACGACCGGATCGTCCCGCTCCCTACGTTGATCGGCGATGCCACGATGCGATCCGCGCCGACGAGCTCCAGCGCGTGCACGGTGCTCACGATGTCGACGATCGAGTCGAGCGCACCCACCTCGTGCAGGTGCACCTGCTCCGGCGGCGTACCGTGGATGGTGCCTTCGACGTCGCCGAGCCGGGCAAAGAGCGCCTTGGCGCGGTCCTTGCCAGCGGCGCTCAGTCGCGAGCCGTCGATGAGAGAGTAGATTTCCGGCAGCGTGCGGTGCACGTGCGCTTCGGTGGCGACTGCGCCGCCGCCGCCGTGGTGGTGATGGGGGTGGCCGTCGCCGGCATCCTCGCCGCGCACCTGGAATTTCGTCGCGCCGATCCCCGCACGCTGCACACGCTCGGTCCAGACCGCGTTCCGATCGATCGACAGGCTGCCCAGGGCGCGGCGGATCTCCTCGAGCGGCACGCCCGCGTCGATCAGCGCGCCGACGATCATGTCGCCGGACGCGCCCGAAAAGCAGTCGAAGTACAGGACCTTCACGACCGTCCATCTTACCCGACGCGCCCGGCCAGGCTTCCCGCTTCGACGAGCGAGTAGTAGCGCTGCTCCGAGAGAATGAGGTGATCGATGACGTCGATGCCCATGATGTCGCCGGCGCGAATCATCCTGCTCGTCAGCTGGAGGTCGTCGTTGCTCGGCGTCGGATCGCCGGACGGGTGGTTGTGGAACAGCACGATCGCCGCGGCCGACGCCGCCGTCGCCTCGCGGAAGACCTCGCGCGGATGGACGACCGTCGAGTCGAGGCCGCCAATCGACACGAGCTTGACGCGAATCACCCGGTGCTTCGTGTCCAGCATGACGATGCCGAACTGCTCGACGGCGGCGGCGCCGTACTGCGGCAGCAGGTAGGAGGCGAGTTGCTGCGGTGTCCGGTACTGCGGCCGTTCGAGCGCGCTGCGCACGAGCGTCCGCCGTCCTAGCTCGACCGCCGCGACCACCTGCGACGCGCGCGCCGGTCCGACGCCGCTCACGCACAGTTGGTCGGGCGCCAGCCGCAACAGTCCATGCAGCCCGCCGGCGCGCTCGAGCAGGCGATTGGCCAGCTCCAGCGCTCCGTGCGAGCGCGACCCGCTGCCGAGGACGATGGCCACGAGCTCGTTGTCGCCGAGCGCGGTGACCCCCAGCCGCTGCAGCTTTTCACGCGGCCGATCGTGCTTCGCGACTTCTTTCATAGCGATATACTCGAATTCCCATGACCCCTCGACGTTGCCCGGGGCGAGCCCTGCGGTTGCCCGCGTGCATCGTTGCCGCGCTCCTCGTGACGGCCTGCGGCGACCCTCCGAACAAAGAGATGGATCAGGCGCAGGGCGCCATCGACGCGGCGCGGGCGGCGGGCGCCGATCGGTACGCAACCAGTGAGTACACCGCCGCGACCGACGCGCTGAAACGCGCGCAGGACGCGGTGGGGCAGCGAGACTACCGGCAGGCGCTCAACGAGGCGCTCGACAGCCGCGAGCACGCCCAGAACGCCGCGCGCGAAGCGGCCGACACCCGCGCGCAGCTGCGCGGCGAGGTCGAACGCGACATGGCGCAGATCGCCGCCCTGATCGCCGAAGCCAATACGCGTCTCGCGGCGGCGACCCGGTCCCGCGCCCCCCGGCGCGTGCTCGATGGTCCGCGAACCGATCTGGCAGCCGTGGACGAGAGCGTGCAAAAGGCGGGCGCGGCGATGCGCGCCGACGACTATCTCGCCGCACGCACGGCATTGCAGGGAGTTAAGGAGAAAATCGAGGAGGCGATGCGGGCGCTCGGAACGCCCGCAGTGCAATCTTCGCGACGTGCCCGCTAGTCCAAGTACGCAGTCCCTTCAAACACGACTTCGGCCCAGCCGGTGAGATAGATTCCCTCCTCGCGCCATTCGACGCGCTGGGTGCCGCCCGGTGCGATCACGTCCACCTCACGCGCGGCGCCGCCGTGGGCGGCGGCCGCCACGGCGGACGCCGACGATCCGGTGCCCGAGGACTTCGTTGGACCTACGCCCCGCTCCCAGATCAGGATGCGGACGCGATCGCGCGATTCGACCTGCGCGAATTCGACGTTGGTGCCGGCCGGAAACATCGCGTGCGTGGACAACGCCGGGCCGAATCGATTGAATCGCTCCTGGTCCGGCAGCGGGCCGAGCACCACGCATTGCGGGTTGCCGACCGACATCAGCGACGCGGTCACGCGCTCACCGAGCACCGGGATCTCCAGCTGACGGACGTCCGCGGGTGGCCCCAGCGCCGCTCGGAAGGTGTGGCGGGCCCCATCGACGGCCTGGAGCTCCAGTGTCTTGGTGCCCGCCGACGTATCGACGGTCACGACGGCGCCACTGGCGAGGTTCTGCCTGGTGGCAACGAGCGCCGCCAGGCACCTCAGGCCGTTCCCCGACAACTCGGCCCGTCCGCCGTCAGCGTTGAACAGCCGCATCGTCGCGCCGCGCTCGCGGAGCTCGAACAGGATCAGGCCGTCCCCGCCGACGCCCGTATGGCGCGCACACAGGCTCCGTGCGAGCTGTGACGCATCACCGGGGGCGGCAGCCGCGTCGGCGAGCAGAAAATCGTTGCCGTAGGCGTGCGCCTTGGCGACGCGCAGCGCGCTGGTCACGGCACCTGGAACGCGGTGAAGGCGTAGGTGAACCCGGCCGTGAACCCGATGCCGGGGTCGTCGTTGGTGGCGCCCAGCAGCAGCCCGGCATCCCCTCGCCAACCGCCCGCGGTGTAGCGAAGACCCAGGCGCACGATGCTTCGCGATTCGGTGCCCGGCAGCGGACCGCCGGAGCGCGTGCTGGCGCGGCCGTTCGCTTCGCCCACGACCTCCGCCGCGTTGGTGATCGCGCGCGCGAACGACAACCCGTAGGTCACGACGTCGTTCTGCCGGTTCCCGTTGGTAGGATCGCCCAGGATGCCCAGGCCGATGTTGCCGACGATGCGAACCGACTGCGTGGTCTTTCCGACGAGGATCGACGCGAGAAAGTCAGTCGTGTCGAGACCGAGGCCGCTCTCGTTGCCGGCATTCGGCAGCTTTGTGGCGAAGCGGAACCCGAACGCCGGCCGCGACGTGCCTTCGGGCGCAATGCGAATCTTCGCCCCGATCATCAGGTCGTCGGCATCCGATGTCGATGATCCCGTCGCGGTGACCAGATCGGAGAGGGGTGCGGGCCGCCTGGCCTTGATGTCCAGCCGCGAGAACGACGCTTGATCGATCTGGATCTCGGCGATCGAGCTGACGCCGATGCTCAGCCCGAAGATTGGCAGGCGCAGCAGGTTCCCCTGCAGCCCGGAGACGGGATACACCACGTCATCGTCGTATTCGACGCCGCCTTCGAGCAGCAGGCGCCCGGCGCCGATTGTCTCGGGATCCTCGGTGACGAGCGGCCGCTGCTGCGCCAACGCGCTGCTGGCGGCGAGGGAAATCATCATGCTGATGAGAGCTGTCCGCATCGTCAACCCGACGTCAGAACTGCCGTTTGCTGTCGATCAGGATGGTCACCGGGCCGTCGTTCACCAGCTCGACGCGCATCATGGCCTGGAATTCGCCCGTGGCTACGGGCAGTTGAGTCGCGCGTAATTCTCTCACGACGCTTTCGTACAGCGCGCGGGCGTGGTCCGGCGGCGCGGCGGCGTCGAAGGCCGGGCGCCTGCCCTTGCGGATGTCGCCGAACAGCGTGAACTGGGAGACGACGAGGACGCTGCCGGCCACGTCGACGACAGAGCGATCCATGTGGCGGCCGGACTCGCCCTCGAACACGCGGATCTCACGAATCTTTGCCGCGAGGTAGGCCACGTCCTCCGGGCCGTCCTCACGCCCGATGCCGAGCAGCACGACGAGGCCACGGCCGATCTCACCCACAATTCGGCTCGAGGGATCCTCGATGCGGACGCGCGCCTCGGTGACGCGCTGAACGACCGCCCGCACGCTACTGCCGGATTTGAAGAAGGTTTGGCGCGGCCTCGTCCGCGAGCCGCAGTGCCGCGCTGTCGCGCAGCTCGCCGCTCGGATTGAGCCGCGTGTCGAGCAGGTGCCTGGGCATCACGTTCGCCAGCGCCTTCAGCATCGACTGCTTGACGCCGGCATGTTCCTGCTCGAGGTCGAGGATCAACCGCTTGACCCGCTGCCGCTGCAGGCTGAGATCGCCGCAGGCGGGACAGCAGCAGCCGATGATCGGCAGCTCGCGCGCCTTCGTGTACGCGCGCGCTTCGGCCTCCTCGACATAGACGAGCGGCCGGATGACGACGTGCTCGCCGTTGTCGGACACGAGGCGCGCCGGCATCGCCTTGAGCGCCCCGGCGAAGAACAGGTTCAGCAGCAGCGTCTCGATGAAGTCGTCGAGATGGTGGCCGAGCGCGATCTTGGTGGCGCCGACTTCGGTGGCAATTCGATAGAGCACCCCGCGGCGCAGCCGCGCGCAGAGCGAGCAGGGCGTCGCGTTCGCCTCGAGCAGGTCGTCCATCACCTCGCCAATCGCGGTGTGCTCGATGCGGTACTCCCACCCGCGCTCGCGGCAGGTCTTCGCGATGACGTCGTGCTTGAACTCCTTGTACCCGGAATCGACATTGACCGCGACGAGCGAGAAGTCGATTGGCGCGCGCTGGCGCAGCTCGTCGAGAATCTGCAGCAGCGCCCAGCTGTCCTTGCCGCCCGACAGGCCGACCATGACGCGGTCGCCGTCTTCAATGAGGTTGAAGTCCTTGATCGCCTTCGTGGTCTTCTTCGCGACACGTGCTTCGAGGGGACTGCGGTAGCCCATGACTACGAGTGTAACCCTGACCCGCGGATTTCCGCGATGTCGTAGAGATGCGGCGTCGGCGCGTTGGGATCGATCGCCTCGCGCATCAGGCGACGGAGCTGCACGAGGTCGGCGACGACGCGAAATGTTCGACTGAGGTTGTACTTCGATCGTCCGTGTTGCCGCGCACGATGGTTGACCTCGACCTCCGCGACGCGGCCGCCAAGCTGGCTGGCGATCGCCGGCAGATAGCGGTGCATGCCGGGCCGCAGCTTCAGCGGCTTGACTACCTCTGCGCGATAGACCTTGAGCGAGCAGCCGTTGTCGTGCAGCCGTACGCCGGTGATGACGCCCAGCAGCCAGTTCGCGATCGCCGACGGCAGATGGCGCGTCATGAAGCTGTCCTGCCGCTGGCGCCGCCATCCCGAGACGATGTCCTTCCGGCGCGCCAGCGCGAGCATCCCCGGAATGTCGCGCGGATCGTTCTGCAGGTCGCCGTCGAGGGTGACGATGTACCGACCGCGCGCCGCCGAGAACCCGGCGGCGAACGCCGCCGTCTGGCCAAAGTTGCGCGTGAAGCGGATCGCCTTCACCTTCGGGTCCTGTGCCTGGACCATCGCCAGCTGCTCGAACGTGCCGTCGCCGCTGCCGTCGTCTATGAGAATCACCTCGTACGAGACGCCGAGCTGATCGAGAACGTCCGCGAGCTCGCGGTGCAGCGGGACGACGTTCCGCTCCTCGTCGCGAAGAGGAATGACGACGGAGATGTCAGGATCGGGCACGCGAAGATCGGTTGAACAGCCACCAGCCGAGGGCGGCGGCGACGATGATGCCGGCGACCCAGATCGCGATGACGCGGCCACGGGTGCGCATCAACTCCAGCGCCACGTCGCCGTAGCGGATGGCCAGCGCGCCAATCACAAGATAGCGCAGGCCGCGCGCCACGGCGATCGAGAGCACGAACGGCAGCGGGCGCACCTCCGCGAGGCCGGCCATCAGCACGAACAGCTTGAACGGCGCCGGCGGCGGCAGGATGGCCGGCACCATCAGCGCGAGGACCCCTCGACGCCGATAGAGCTCCAGCGCACGCTCCGTGTGGCCGGCGTGCAGCCGCTTGGCGAGAAACGCCTCACCCCCCCGTTCGGCGATCACATAGAGAACGTAGCAGCCTGCCACCGAGCCGAGCGTCGCCATCGCCACGTAGTACGGCATCAGCGCCTTGTTGCGGACGACCATCAGGACGACGAGCAGGTCGTTGATCTGCGGCAGCGAGATGAACGAGGAGTCCAGGAAGGCGACGACGAAGAGGCCCGGGCCGCCCAGTGACAGCGCCAGCCCGTAGACCCATTTGATGAACGACTGCACCTATTCGCGTTATGCTGACCGGCGGAACGTGATTATATCGCTTGCCCCGAGCGAGCGGAGCGAGTCGAGGGGCGCGGACTCGAGCCGCTCGACGAGGCTCCCAGGAATTCTCGCGTTGCTTGCGACTGTCGCCGGCGCCGCGGCCTGGATCGTGTTCTTCCGGCGCGGCCTCGTCCTCAGCCATTACGACGCCAGAGCGCACCTCGTTGTCGCGAGGCGGGTGTTCGACAACCTGACGCCCGGGTGGCAGCAGATCGGGGCGGTGTGGCTGCCGCTGCCGCACCTGATCGACCTCTTGCCCGCGCAGGTGAATTTCTTCTACCGCACCGGGCTGTTTGCGTCGCTCGTGTCAATCGCGTGCCTCGCGATCTCGACCGGCGCGGCGGCCCGGCTGATTCTCCGCACGACCGGATCGGCGGCCGGCGCCTGCATCTGCGCGGCGCTGCTCGTGCTGAACCCGAACCTGCTCTACCTCCACACGACGCCGATGACGGAGCCGCTGCTGCTGGCGATGACGGCGCTCGCCGTGCTCTGGCTCGTCGAGTGGGTCGAATCCAATCGCGACACGGTGCCGCCGAGACTCGCCGCCGTCCTGTTTGCGGCGATGTGGACCCGCTACGAGGCCTGGCCGGTGATTGCCGCGGCGGTCACCGCGGCCGCGTATGCGACGTGGCGCCGCGGCGGTTCGTTCGCCACGCTCGTGCGGCGCGGCGGTCGCCTGGCCATCTGGCCGGCGCTCGCCGTGGTCATCTTCCTCGTCAACAGCCGCATCACGGTGGGCGCCTGGTTTGTAAGCGAAGGCTTCTACGTTCCCGATCCCACCTACGCGCATCAGCCGCTCAGGACGCTGCTCGGCGTCTGGTGGGGCACGCATCGGCTGAGCGGCTACTTCATCGAAGCCGTTGCGCTCGCGGGCGCCGGTGCGATCGCGTGGCGCGCACTGGCCCGCAAGGAAGACTCGTCGCTGATGGTGACGCTGGCGCTCTTTGCCACGGCCGCCGTCCCGATCGTCGCCTTCTACGACGGACACCCGTATCGCATCCGCTACATGATTCCGCTCGTCGCGGCATGCGCGCTGTTTTGCGGATTCGCCGTCGGCATGATCGGGGGGGTCCGGCGGGTCCGAAAGGACCCGCCCTACGATCGGAGCAGGCCGGGTCCTTTCGGACCCGGCGCGATCGTCGCGGTGATCCTGCTTGCATCCCTCTTCGTCGAATCTCCACCGTGGAACCTGCAGGCGCCGATGCTGGTCGAGGCGCAGTGGGACCGTGGCGCGAGCATCGGCCGGCGCGACGTCACCGCCTGCCTGGCGCGCGACTACACCGGCGACAAGGTGCTGGCGAGCATGGGCTCGCTCGCGCATTACATGCAGGAGCTCTCGAACAACGGCTTCGCAATCGCGGATTTCATCAACGAGGGGAACGGCGACATCTGGAACCTCGCGCTGCAGACCGGACCCGCGCCGCACGCCGGCTGGATGCTCGTCGAGGAAGTGGCCGAGGGGGGCGACGTGCTCGCCGCGCACGTCCGCCGCGACCCGGCGTTCACGCGCGGCATGACGCGCGTGTGTGAAGGCGGCGGCGTGGCGCTCTACAAGCGCGCGTCTACCGCGCGAAACGCATCCCTAAGGTAAAGAGGTAGGACCAGCCGCCGAGATCGAGCTTCGTGCCCGCAAACGGCGGCCCCAGGGCGGCCTCCGCCGCCTGGTACCGGATCTCGAACCCCGTGGCCACCGAATCGCCGGCGAAGCGAATCCCGCCGAGTGCGAGCGGCCCCGTCTTGGTGCCCGACGCCGCGTACGAATTGTTGAAGATGCTGCTGTCGCGCGAGTCCACGAACTGGCCGGACTCGCTGTAACGCCAGTTGATCACGCCTAGGCCGCCGCCAAGATACGGCTGGAAGCCGCGGTCCTGGCTGAGCGGCAGCACGCGGAACGTCAGCGCCGCCGGCACCGTGCGCAGCCGCAGGTCCTGCGCGATCTCCGACCCGTTCGCATTGACCAGACGCGAGTACACCGTCGGGACCGTCTTGCGGGTGAAGGCGACGCCGGCGCCCGCCTCGATGTAGCGGCCGACCGGGAACAGCCACTCGCCGCCGATCGACGCGCCGTTGAAGTCTTTGACGGCGAATTCGAGGAAGTTGCGGTTCGCGCTGAGGACGTCGCCGGCGACGCGCGCGTCCTGTCCGCGCGGGGTGAAATAGCCGAGCGACACGTTGAACGTCTGCTGGGCGGATGCGGGTGGCGCGAACCACGCGAACGAGGGGCAGACCACGACCAAAGCCAACAAGAATCGGCGCGACATCGTTTCGACCTCCGTGAGGGGGCGGATCTGACGACCCGCTCCCCTACCGACAGCAACGGGGGTGCCAGTCAGCTCTGCCGTCTTTTGGCCCGTTCCTCCCGGAACGCGGCGATCGTATCGACCACTTCTCCGTGCACATGGCCGTTGGAGGCGATGAGGTGCGCGGCCGCCGGATCGAACCGCGCGCCGTCCATCCCGGACACCTCGCCGCCCGCCTCCTCGACGATCAAGGCGCCCGCGGCCACGTCCCACGGCTTCAGGTGCTGCTCCCAGAAGCCCTCGAACCGCCCGGCGGCGACGTAACACAGGTCGAGGGCCGCCGACCCGAGCCTTCGCACCGCCCGCGCCCGGCCGAGGAAATAGCCGAAGAGCGCCACCAGGTCGCTGCTTTCCTCGTGCACCGAATAGGGGAAGCCGGTGACCAGAAGCGCGTCGATCAGCGTTGATGTCTGTGAGACCCGCAGCGCCCGGCCGTTCAGGTACGAGCCTTCCCCGCGTTCGGCGGTGAACAGCTCGCGGCGTGTCGGGTCGTAGATGGCGGCGACGTCGGCACGGCCGTCGATTTCGAGCGCCAGTGAGGAGCAGTAAATGGGCAGGCCGTGCGTGTAGTTCGTGGTGCCGTCGAGCGGGTCGAAGACCCAGCGGAAGCGCGAGGCGGCGCCGCCGGGCGAAGAGCCCCCCATCTCCTCGGCAAGGATGTCGTGATCGGGAAACCGCTCGGCGATCGTCTCGCGGCACATCCGCTCGCAGGCGAGATCCACCTCGGTGACGAGGTCGATGCTTCCCTTCTTGTCGACGCGGAAGCCGGACTCCTGCCCCGCGCGCTGGATGTCGCCGGCGCGCAGCACGATCTCCACGGCTGTCGCGAGGTAGAGGGGATCAGGCAAGCGTCGACTGGTGCACGCGCTTGACCATGCGGACTTCCATGCCGCCGTCCTCCGCGCGCTGGAACGTCATTTCGTCCATGAAGCTGCGCATGAGGAAGATGCCGCGGCCGTTGGCCTTGAGGAGGTTCTCGGGCGCGAGCGGATTGGCGAGCGACGCGGGATCGAAGCCGCAGCCTTCGTCGCGGACGCGAACCGCCAGGCCCGGGCCGCCGCCGTCCTGCAGCGAGGTGAACTCGACGTGCACGCGCTTGCGGACGTCGCTGCAGTTGCCATGCGTAATCGCGTTGATCACCGACTCGCGGACGGCGACGCTGACCCAGTGAATCGAGTCATCGTCGAGCCCCACCATGCGCGCGATGTGGTCGCTGACCATCTGCACGAAGTCGAGCATGCCGAGCGAGCTGTGGAAGTCGAGGCGGACGCTGTTGCCGCTGGTCATCGGCCCTGATCGGAATTATAACTGTGACATGTCCTCGACATTCGCCGTCACGGTGCAGCCGGCCGCGAGCATGCGCGGCCGCGTCCGGCCACCGGGCGACAAGTCGATCTCGCATCGCTACGCGATGCTGGCCGCCATCGCGGACGGCCCGTCCATGATTCACGGCTACTCGACCGGCGCCGACTGCGCCTCGACGCTCGGCTGCCTGCGGGCGCTCGGCGTGCCGATCGAGCAGGTGCGGCGCGACCGCGCCACCGGCATCCAGCTCGAGGTCCTCGGCGTCCAGATCCGCGGGCTGCAGCCCTCCTCCACCATGCTCGACGCGGGCAATTCGGGCAGCACGATGCGCATGCTCGCCGGCATCCTGGCGGCCCACCCGTTCCGGACCGGCATGACCGGCGACAGCTCCCTGCGGCGGCGGCCGATGCGCCGCATCATCGTGCCGCTCGAGCGCATGGGCGCGCGCATCACGGCCGAGGAGGGGCGCCCGCCGCTGACCATTGACGGGACCGATCACCTCAGCGGCATCGATTTCCAGCCCGACGTCCCGAGCGCGCAAGTCAAGAGCGCGGTGCTGTTTGCGGGGCTTCACGCCGACGGGATCACCCGCGTGGTCGAGCCGCTGCCGACGCGCGACCACAGCGAACGCGCGCTTGAGGCGTTCGGCGCGCAGGTCCTGCGGGCCGGCACGTCGGTGGCCATCCGTGGCGGCCAGCGGCTGATCGGCGGGACGTTTCACGTGCCCGGCGACATCTCGTCGGCGGCATTCTGGATGGTCGCCGCCGCGGCGCTGCCCGGTTCCGACGTCACGATCGAGCACGTCGGGCTCAATCCGTCGCGCACCGGCATCATCGCCATCCTGCAGCGGATGGGGGCGCAGATCGAGACGGCCGTCGCCAATCCGAACGGCAGCGAGCCGGTCGGCACCATCCACGTTCGCCACGGGGACCTGCGCCCGGCCGAGATCGTGCCGTCGGACGTTCCCGGCATGATCGACGAGCTGCCGGTCCTCGCCGCGCTGGCCACGCACGGGGGCGAACTGAGCGTCAGCGGCGCGCAGGAGCTGCGCGTCAAGGAGAGCGACCGGATCTCCGCGCTCGCGGAAGGTCTGCGGCTGATGGGCGCCGACATCGACGAGCAGCCGGACGGCTTTCACGTCCGCGGCCGCCGGCGGCTTCGCGGCGGCGAGGTGGACGCGAAGAACGACCATCGCCTCGCGATGGCCTTTGCCATCGCAGCGCTCGGGGCGACGGGGGCGACCGTCATCCACGACGCCGGCGCCGCCGGCGTCTCCTATCCCGAATTCTTCACCGTGCTCGAGTCACTGCGGGCGTGAAGGTCGACAAGTTGTATCTGGTGGGCTTCATGGGCGCGGGCAAGACGAGCGTGGCGCGGGCGCTGGGGCGCCGCATCGGGTGGCGCGTCGAGGACATCGATCACCGCATCGAGGCGCGCGAGCGCCAGCGGGTGGCGGAGATTTTCGCGCGCCAGGGCGAGCCGTACTTCCGCAGCGTCGAGCGGAGCGTGCTGCAGGAGCTGCTGCCGCAGCGCCAGCTGATTGTCGCGACCGGAGGCGGCACGTTCGTCGACCCGGAGAACCGCGCGGCGATGCTCGCCGACGGCGCGGTCGCGTGGCTCGACGTGCCGCTCGAGCGCGTCATCGAGCGGGTGCCGCCCGACGGCCGGCGTCCGCTCGCCTCCGATCGCACGCAGATGGAACAGCTCTATGCGCGCCGCGGCGCCGCGTACAGCCAGGCGCACATCCGCATCGACGCCGGGCGTCCGATTCCGGAAATCGTCGAACGCATCCTGGACTGGATTGGGTTTTGAAGTATCTCGTCATCAGCGACATCCACGCCAATCTCGAGGCGCTCGACGCGGTGCTCGCCGCCGCGGGGCCCTGCGACCACGCGCTCGTGCTCGGCGACCTCGTCGGCTACGGAGCGGACCCCAACGCGGTGATCGACCGCGTGCGCGGACTTCCCGCGGCGACATTCATTCGTGGCAACCACGACAAGGTCGGCGCCGGCCTCGAGAACACCGACGGCTTCAATTACCTCGCGCGCCACGCCATCGAGTGGACGGCGAACGCGCTGACGCCGGACCACCACTCCTGGCTCGCCGCCCTTCCCCAGGGCCCCGTTGTCGTCGACGACCTCGTCGAGATCTGCCACGGGACGCCGTTCGACGAGGACGTCTACATCTTCGACGACCTCGATGCGATGCGCGCACTGCACGTCGCGCGGCGGCCGCTCTGCCTCTTCGGGCACACGCACGTCGTCGCGGCGTTCCATCTCGCGGGCGAGGCGCGCAGCGTCGGTCACCTGCGCTCGGCGCAGATCGCCATTCCCACCGACGGCAACGCGCGATACCTCGTCAACTGCGGCGCCGTCGGGCAGCCGCGCGACGGCGACCCGCGCGCCGCCTTCGGCCTCCTCGACACCGTGACACGCACGCTGTCGCTCGTGCGCGTCGAGTACGACATCGGCACCGCGCAGGCGAAGATCGTGGGCGCGGGGCTGCCTGACGTCCTCGCGCAGCGGCTGGCGGTGGGGCGTTGACCGCTTCCAACTTCCCACTGCCAACGGCCAAGGGGTTGTTGGTCTGGGCTTGCCTCCTGGCAGCGTGCAACAACTCCGCGCGCGTGACGGGGACGGTGATGGAAATCGAGGCGGGTCCACTGCCTGGCGTTCAGGTCACCATCGACGGCGTGAGGACGCACGCCATAGCGACGACAGACGACTCGGGGCGGTTCGAGTTCCAGAATCTCGCGGCGGGCACATACATCCTGAAGGCCGAGCTCTCGGACTACGTCGCCGAGAACAGGCAGGTGATCGTCGCGCGTGGCGGCGCGGCGACCTTCGATTTCCTGCTGCATCCGGCGTGCCTCGAAGAAGGGTCCTACGTCGACGGCGGACTCGCATGGGGACTCCAGGCGGCGGAGGCGGTCCTTTACGTGCGACTCTCCGCCGTGTCGGAACCCGATCGCTGGATCGTCAACGGCCAGTGCATCGTTGGCATCGATCACACGGCCACCGTACTCAGCATCCTGAACATGGGCCCCGATAGCGGCGCGATCACGAACCCGATCCACATCGTCCGCGACGGACGGGTGGCCTGGAAGCAGGGCGACCAGTACATCGCATTCGTCAGGTGGGAGCCGGCGATCGGGCGCTATCGGCCCATCGCGGGGCCCATCTTCATGATCCCGGTCCTCGACGGCAAGGTGGTGTGGGATCGGACGGATGCGCCGAACATCCGCATGGGCGATCCGGTCAGCAAGGCCATGGCCGGCTTGTTTGCGCTGCTCCGCCCGGCTCGCGCGGCACGCTAGCGCAAATGGGGATCGGCCTGAGCGTCTATTGAGACTTGGGAGTTGGGCGTTGGGGGTTGGAAGTTGACGCGCGCTTTCGAAGCTGCGCAGCGTAGGCATCGGCGGCCGCGCGCGACCCGAGAATCCAGCCAATCACGACGCCGAGCAGCAGGACGCCCGGGATGTAGATGAAATGCGCGGCGGTCGGCATCAGGTGCGCGGGCCCCGGGCGATATCCGACTCGAGGCGATCGACCTCGCGCTGCACTTTGGTGAGCCGACGTCCCACCGACAACAAGTACCCGAACAATGCAACCCAGACGAACGCGTAGGCCGTGACGAGCAGCGGCGCGGCCGGCAACTGATCCTGCGCCGGCAACTGCGAGATCGGGACGAACTCGTCGGTGGCGGCCGGCGGCGCGGGCTGGGGCTGCGGCTGCGGCTTCTGTGCCGCCTGCGGCGCGCAGGCACCCAGCGCGAACACGAGAGCCAGAACGCGTATGAGTGAAGATCTCATCCTATTCATCCAGTGAGAGGTACAGGGTATCGACCTTGGCCCGTTGCTCTTCGAGGTGCACGCGGACACGCAGCAGCAACGTGAACAACAGCAGGAAGCAGGCGAACGAGAACCAGAGCGCCGTCCCCATGTCGGCCGGCAGCGTCGGGACGACGCTGGTCTTCGGGTGAATCGTCCGCCAGTAGTTCACCGAGATATAAACGAACGGCACGTTCGCCATGCCAAAGAGTGCGAGTCCCGCGGCCAGCTTGTCGGACCCCGGTCCCCCGTACTTGCGCACGAGCAGGTAGGCCCAGGCCACCATCCATCCCATGAGGCTGGACGTCAGGCGAACGTCCCACGCCCACCAGACGCCCCACGCCTTGCGCGCCCAGAGCGGGCCGGTGACCAGCGTGATGGCGCCGAACAGGACCGCCAGCTCCGCGGCCGAGTGCGCGAGCCGATCCTGCCGCGGCGAGCCGCCGAAGAGGAACCGCGCGCTCGCGATGCCGCAGACGACCGCCGACAGCAGGAACATCGAGGCGGACGGCATGTGGAAGTAGAAGATCTTCTGCACCAGGCCCATCGTCGACTCGTAGTCGGCGCGGGCGATGAGGAACGGCGCCGCGGCAAACATCACCGCGTTGACGCCGGCAAGCGGCAGAAACCATTTCGGCATAAGGCATCCTGGGCCTTCAGGCGGCCCTAATCAGTCATCAGCGGCTCGAATGTCCAGAGCGCCAGCGTCACGAAGACCACGTCGAGCGCGAGGAGCAGCGCGACCCAGAACCGCACCAGCGCCAGCTCGCCGTCGGGCTGCAGGAGCTCCGCCGTCGCACGGACGCCGGCAATGATGACCGGAACCGTGATCGGATACAACAGCACCGGCAGCAGCACGTCGCGGCTGCGCGCGCGGACGAGCATCGCCGAAAAGAGCGTCCCCACCGCCGCAAAGCCGATCGTACCGCTGACGAGCACGGCGGCGAGCCAGAACGGATGCGAGAGCAGCGGCGCCTGGAAGAGAAAGGCGACGAGCGGCACGAGCACGACCTCGGCCGCAATCAGCAGCGCCACGATGCCGAGCAGCTTGCCGACGTAGATGGCCGGCCGGGCGGCGGGCGCCATCAGCAGCGCGCGCAGCGTTTCCGACTGGCGCTCGCGTTCGAAGGCGCGGCCGAGCGCCAGTGTTCCCGCGAACGCGATCGCGATCCAGAGGATGCCTGCAGCGCCGTCCTCGGGCGCCTTCCCCTCCTTGACGAGCGCGAACGCGAAGAACAACACGCAGGAGATGGCGAAGAAGAGCGTCGTGTAGGCGATCTCGAGGCTGCGGACCTCGACGGTCAGGTCCTTGCGGAGGATCAGCCACGCCGTCCGGACGCCTTCGCCGCCGGCGTTGCGGCGCGCAGGCATCAGGAGCTCCGTCCCATGATCGAACGGTAAGTCGAGCGCAACGCGCCGGGACGCGCGAGGGCATCGACCATCCTTCCGTCGCGGAGAAACAGCGCCTCGTCGAGCAGCCCTTCCGCCAGGTCGAGGTCGTGCGTGGCGAGGACGACGATCGCGCCCTCGTCGCGCAGGCCGCGCAGCCGCGCAACGAGCGCCGCCGTCGAGGCGTCGTCGAGGCCGGTGAACGGCTCGTCGAGCAGGACGAGCCGCGGCCCGTGGATGAGCGACCGCTCGAGTGCGACGCGCTGCCGCATGCCGCGCGAGAAGCTCGAAATCGGGTCGTGCGCCCTGTCGCCGAGTCCCGCGCGCGCCAGCGCCGTGTCCGCCGCCGCGTGCGCGTCCGCCGCGCCGTAGAGGCCGGCAAAGAACGCGAGGTTCTCGCGCGCCGTCAACTCGGGGTAAAGGAACAGGTCGTGGCCGAGAATGCCGATGCGGGCGCGCAGCGCCGCGCCGGTCATGCCGGCGGTATGGGTGCCGTAGCGCACCGTCCCGCCGCTCGCGCGCATGAGCGTCGCGAGGACCGCGATCATCGTGGACTTGCCCGCGCCGTTCGGCCCCAGCAGGCCGAGTATCGACCCGGCGCGTGTGTGGAAGGAAATTTTCGAGAGTGCCCGGCGGCGGCCGAAGTGACGCGAGACGTCTTCGGCCGTCAGCTCGTGGAAATCAATCGACACGACTCACGCAGCGGCACCAGGACTTTCGTCGAGCTCCCCGTAGATCTGTTCCAGCTCCGCGATCACGCGCGGCCTGCGCGCGGCGTCCTTCGCGGTCTCGCGCCCCGATCTCGAGCGCTCCTCGATGTTGGCGAGCTCGGCGAGCAGCACGTCCCGCCGCGCGAGGAGCCGTGAGTGATGGGCACGCGACCCGGTTGCGCCCGGCAGCGCGAGCCAGAGTCCGAACAGTGCGACCGTCAGCGCAAGACCGAGCGCCGCGTAACGCGGGATGGAGCTGTGGACCGGCAGTCCGGTCACCTGCATGCGCAGCGTGCCACCGGCGGCAATACCAGGGCCGCTGGCCAGGACGAAGGGGGTGCCGTTGTCGCTTTTCACCTCGCCGACCGACGAGAATTGCGGCGACGCGAAGGACAGCGCTCCGAGCTTCTGCGACGCGACCGTCACCTGCTCGAGCGGCACGGGCCACTTCTGCTCCAGCGTGAGCGACGAGGTGGTGAACGGCATCTGGAAGCCGACCTGCACGTTCGTCACGCCCGAGGCGAACGGACCCGTCACGGTGATGCGGGAGCCGGCCACCGTCGCCTGTGTCGTCGAGCCCTCGAGCGGCGACGCGCCGGCGGCGCCCTGCGGGAGGTCGATGATGAGCGGCCCGCCGATGTCCACGCGCGTGCGCGCGTTGTTGACGATCTCGAGCATGTAGTACACGCGCATGAGATCGTCGGGAAACTCGAAGATGATCCGGCTGTTGGCGCCAATCACGACCGCGCCCTTCACGGGCGGGGCGGCTGCGGCTTCCGCCTCCTCCTTCTTCTTTCGCTCGGCGGCCTGCCCGAGGCCGGCAACGAGGATGAGCCGCAATCCGCCAGTGCTCGGCACCACGAACGCGTCGGACTTCATCTGCTCGCCGTTGACGTTCGCCTCCGCGACGCCGTTGGCTCCCGCGGGCAGGCCGCGGAACTCCGCGCGACCCTGTTCGTCGGTGACCGCCTTCTTCGTCTCGCCGTTGACCGTCACCGTGACCTGTTGCCCGACGATGTTGTTGCCGATCGACTCGCGCACGACGCGAACGGTGATCGTCCCGGTCTGCAGGTCGCCGGCAGGCAGCGCCTTGCCGTTGATCACGGACGGATCGGGCATGTTGATCTGCGCCAGCGCCGGGGCGGCAAACGCCAGGACGAACACGAGCGCTTTCTTCATCACCAGTCACCCAGTTGATAGCCGCAGCCTTTGCAGAACCGCGCGTCGGGATCGTTCTGCGTGCAGCACGACAGGCACAGCTTGCTCGTCCGCGGCTCCGTCGGCACGGCCGGCTCGTTCGTCGTCGGCTCCGCTATTGCGGCTGGCGCGGGCGCGGCGGCCGCTGCCGCCCGGGGCGCCGGCCTGCCCACGCGCTTGTCGATCTCCGCCTCAATCGCCTGCCGGTAGCTCGTGCCCGCGTCGAGCTGACGAATCAGCCCCGCCGCCCGCGCGCGGAGCCGCGCGCTCATCTCGGCGAAGTCCTTGTCCGACACCTTTCCCATCGCGTGGTCGAACTCGAGATCCTTGATCGAGCGGAGCACGAGCGACTTCTCGCGTTCGAGCGCCGCACGGGTGCGGCCGCCGAAGATCTGCGGCCCCGCGGGCTCCTCCAGCCCCGAGAGCGGCGAGAACGTGCGCCACGCGGCGGCGCCGACGGCCGCGGCGCCGAAGATGATCAGGCTGAGAAGGATGATGCCCGCAGGCGTCTGCCCCTCGGACAGGAAGACGACGAGCGTGGCGCCCACGAGGCCCGCGAGCGTGAAGAACTGCCAGGGATGAAGCGGCTGGGGATCAGTCGAGGTCGCGGAGTTCATCGTCCAGCCGGGCGTTGATGGTGGGGTCGAGCCCCGCATCGCCCGCGGCCGCAACGGTCGGCGTGCCGGACCAGCGGCGCGCGGTGACGACAATCGCGATGAGGCCCGCGATGCCGACGACGTAGGGAAAGGCCCACGCGACGCGGTTGAAGCCCTCGTCGAGCGGCGCGGTCAGCACCGCCTGGCTGCCGTAGTCGGCGACGAACGCCGCGATGATCTGGTCGTGATCCTTCCCCTCGGCGAGGAACGTGGCCAGCTTCTCTTCCTGGCTCTTGTGGCCCGGACAGTTCAGCATGCCGCACGAGCCGACGGCATTGCGGCAGCCGCACGTGCACAGAATCTCGCCTTCGACCTGCTTCTGCAGCGCGCTCTTCTGCGTGACGGGAACCGTCTGCTGGGCCAGCAGCGTCGAGGGCCAGAGCAGCAGCGCCATCAGCAGCATCGACGCGGTCGCCGCGCCCGCGGGCAGGCTCGCCAGCGCAAACGAGAACACGGTGTCGGGCAGCAGCGCGATGGCCGTGCCGACGGCCATGACGCCGAAGCCGGCCCACACCCAGTTGACGAGCGGGTTGACGTGAATCCCCATGCTCGCGCTCTGATCCTCGACGCTGAATGCGGGCATGACGAGATAGAGGTCCTCGGCGAAGCCGCGTCGGATGGCCACCTCGGTGGTCGGTTCGTCCTCGTGCTTGCGATAGAACCAGCGCGCCGGATACATCCGCGCGATCTCTTTCCCGTCGCGCAGCACGGTCGTGTCGGCCGTGATCATCTGCCGCTGGCCGTCGTCGGTGACCTTGACGGCGTTGAGCCGGACGGTGAAGTCGCCGACCGTCGCCTGCTGCCCGGGCTTGAGGTTCACGTCTTCTTCCCTGGTGAAGCCGTTGCCGGCGAACCCGAGGAAGATCAGCACGATGCCGACGTGAATGATGTAGCCGCCGTAGCGCCGCTTGTTGCGTGCGATGAGGCCGATCGCCGCGGTCAGGATGTCGGTGCCGGTCGCGCCCTGCCGCACGCGGGCGCCGCGCCAGAATTCCTGGGCGATCGTCGCGCCGACAAACGCGCTGAACGCGAAACAGAGGCCCGACGCCCAGACGCGCACGCCGAGCGCGACGACGGCGATGCCGACGGCCAGCCCGCACGCCGCGGGAAAGAGGAACGAATCGCGGAGATTGATCAGCGTCGACTTCCGCCACGCCGTCAGCGGTCCATAGCCGGTCAGGAACAGCAGGATGAGACCGATCGGCAGCATCCACTTGTTGAAGAACGGCGGGCCGACGGTCAGCCGCTCGCCCGTCACCGCCTCGCTCAGCGTCGGGAACATCGTCGCGAACAGCACGAAGAGCGCGGCGAAGAGCAGGATCCAGTTGTTGACGAGGAAGGCCGCTTCACGCGAGACCCACGAGTCGAGCTCGTTGCGCGAGCGCAGCAGCGGCAGCCGGTAGATGACGAAGCCGAAGCTGATGCCGATGATCGCGATCATGAAGCCGGTGAACATCCGCGCCAGCGCGATGTCCTCGCCGAAGGCATGCACCGACTGCACGACGCCCGACCGCGTCATGAACGTGCCGAAGATGGTCAGGAAGAACGTGATGATGACGAGTGACACGTTCCAGACGCGCAGCATCCCGCGCTTCTCCTGCACCATCACGGAGTGCAGGAACGCCGTCGCGGTGAACCACGGCAGCAGGCCGGCGTTCTCGACCGGGTCCCAGCCCCAGTAGCCGCCCCAGCCGAGCTCTTCGTACGCCCAGATCATCCCGAGCATCAGGCCGAACGAGAGGCAGAACCACGCGATCATCGTCCAGCGGCGGACAGCGCGCAGCCACGAGTCGTCGAGGTAGCCGGTGATGAGCGCAGCCATACCGAACGCGTACGGGATCGTCAGGCCGACGAACCCCAGGTACATGGTCGGCGGATGGATGGCCATGTAGAAGTTCTGCAGCAGCGGGTTCAGGCCGCGGCCGTCGGTCGGGTTCGCCGTGACGAAGGTGTCGAACGGGTTGTTGTGGATCACCATCAGGAACAGGAAGAACATCTCGACGATCGAGATGATGGCGACGACATACGGGATCAATTCCCGGTGCCGCTCCCTGTTCACGTAGACGGCGGTGCTGCCGAAGATGGACAGCAGGAAGACCCAGAACATGATCGAGCCGTCGAGACCGCCCCAGTACGAGGTGATCTTGTAGAACAGCGGCTGGACCGCGTCGGAATAGTGCTGAACGTACTTGATGCTGTAGTCGCCGGTGACGAACGAGTAGATCATCACCGCCGATGCGGCGACCATGACGGCGGCGGTCAGATAGAACGCGCCGATGCCGCTTTCAATCAGGCGCCGCGAACGGCGCCTTGCCCCGGCGATTGACATCGAGGCGGCGTACGCGCAGACGACGAAGGCTGTGAGAAGGAGGTAGGAGCCAAGCGAGGCCATTGGCTTACTTCGTGCCGGTCGATGGCGGCGCCCCCGCCGTCGCCGGTGGCAGCTTGGCCGGGTCGTACTTCGAAGGGCATTTCGCCATCACGCCGTCTTTCTCGACATGGAAGGTGCCGTCCGACGCGAGGCGCCCTTTCAGCACGACTTCCGATTCGGCCTTGAACGTGTCGGGAACGATCCCCGTGTAGAACGCGCGGACGACCTTGCCGTTGCTCTGCACGTCGAAGCGATACTCGAGCGAGTCGCGCTTGCGCGCGGGCTCTCCCTGCACGAAGCCGTGCAGCTGGAGGTTCTTGCCGTACCACGCCGTCGGGTCGGCCATCACCTCGTCAACATGCTTGTAGTATTCGGTGCCTTCGCTGAGCGTGGAGTACAGCAGCCCGCCGAACGCCAGGACGAGCACGACGCACGTCAGCCCGATCTTTGTGGCTTTCTGACTCATAGATAAGGACTTCCCGGAAAGAGGAACCTCACCAGAATATCCCTGTGCCCGGGCCGGGTCAACCGGGAATGCTACAGAATGCGCGCGAAAACGGCGGCCACGACCCGGTCGCAGCGGGGCTGCGGGAATCGGAACGTCTCGGGCGCCAGGATGCCGGCGCGCTCCGCGAGCTGGTTCCGCAGCGACGCCCGGCTGCGGGACAGCCGCGTCTTCACGACATCTTCGCTAACACCAAGGCATTCGGCGGTTTCGGCGGTGTTCAGCCCGTCCACTTCGCGAAGCATGAACACCTCGCGCAGGCCGTCGGGCAGCTCATCGATTGAGGACTCGAGAAGGGACCGCAGTTCGCCGGCGAACGCCTGCTGCTCGGGGTCGCGTGATGGCTGCCGTTCCACCGCCTGGTTCTCCTCTTCGTTGAAATCGACCGCGTCGTAGCGGCCCTGCTTCCGCGCCCGGTTGAGCGCCTCGTGAATGGCGATCTTCGTCAGCCACGTCGAAAACTTCGCCCGCCCGTCGAATTGCCGCAGGTGGACGTAGGCGTTGACGTACGCCTGCTGCATCACGTCCTCGGCCTCGTCCTCGTCGCGGACAATCGAGCGCGCCGCCCGGTAGATGCGCTCGTTGTAGCGCCTCATCAGGACTTCGTAGAGGGCGGTCTGCCCGTCGACGACCCGATTGACGATTTCCTCGTCGCTCAGCGCCGTCCACCGGTCGAGGATGGCTCCACTTACCACGTGCATACCTATTAGAGTCGCGGCGGCCCGAAAGGTGACACGCGGTTGGCGACGACGACGGCCCCGACCATCAGCGCCACGAGCCCGGCCACGGCCGCGGCCGGGCGCATCGCGGCCCATGTCAGGACGCTGGTTTCCCTCGTCCGGCCGTGCCAGGTGTGGCCCCGCTCGCCCCCGTCGGCTTTGACGGGCCCGTACAGGTTGTCCGGGCGGTTGCCGACCGGCACGGCCGTGTGCTGCTGGTCGAAAAGCCTCCGCTCCATCACCTTGTCAGCCATGCGCGGGAACAGCTGCGCCAGCCGAAGCTTCTCCGCCGCGCCCCCGGCAATGATTTCGCGCGTGGGCGTCTCGGCACATCGGAGGATGACGTCCGCCGCGATCTCCGGCGCGTAGACCGGCGGAACGGGCTGCGGTTCGACGTCCAGGTACGTCTTGGCCTTCTCGAAAAACGGTGTGTCGATGCTGGCCGGTTTCACCAGTGACACGCTGATCGGGACCCCGTCGGCCTCGAGCTCCATTCGGAGCGCATCGGTGAACGCCTTGATGGCGTGCTTGGCGGCGCAGTAAATCCCCTGCAGCGGGATGGCGCGGTCGGCCAGCGCGCTGGCGACGTTGATGAGGGCGCCGCCCTGGGCGCGCATCCGACTCACGGCTTCGCGCGAGCCGTAGACCTGGCCCCAGAAGTTCACGTCCATCTGCCGCCGCATGTCTTCGACGCGCAGCTCCATGACCGGGCCGTACATCGACACCGCGGCGTTGTTGACCCACGCGTCGATGCGCCCGAACTCGGCCATCGCCGCGTCGGCAATGGCCGCGACGCCTTTCGGGTCGCTGACGTCCGCCGCGACGAAGATGGCGCGGCCGCCCGCCACGCGAATCTCGTCGCACGCCGTCCGCAGGTCGTTCTCGTTGCGCGCGGCCAGCACGACGCGCGCGCCGCGCGCCGCGGCGCGCTTCGCCGTCACCAGGCCGATGCCGCTCGAGGCGCCGGTGATGACGATGACCTGTTCGCCGACTGGGAGCAGTTGATGTGTCATGTCAGCTCACTGCACGCGCGACGGTTTCGGTGGCCGCTTTCACGCGCGATACCAGGCCAGCCTCGATCGACTCCGGCGGCGGCTGCCGCACGACGCGCAGCGTGCCGTGCTTGTGCACCACCTCGAACCTGGACGCGCCGTCCGCCTCGCGCCAGAAGCGCAGCGTGGCGCGTGCCTCGCCGACGCGGAGATCGTGGACGACGACCTCGGGCAGCCACGACGGCAGCGCCGGGTCGATGACGAGCGTTTCGAACGGGGCCAGCGGCAGCAGCCCGAGCATCACCTGCATCGCCAGGGGTATCGACGTCGCGTTCCACAGCTGCGGCGTGTTCGCGCGCGGATACGCGCCAGGCGTGGGCGACTCCGAGCGCGCGTAGCCGCCAACGCACTCCGGGATGCGGTGCCCGGCATAGAGCTGCGCGAGGTCGAACTGCGCGTGCGCGAGATCGTGCACGCGCGCATCGAAGCCGAATCGCCGCAGGCCGAACAGGATCGTCCCCTGTTCCACGGCCCACACGGTGCCACGGTGATAGCTCAAGGGGTTGTAGAACGCGTGCGACGACGAGAGCGTCCGGATGCCCCAGCCGCTGAACAGGTCCGGCGCGAAGAGGCGGCCGACAACGGGGCGCAGGTGGTCGGTGTCGATGATACCGGTCGCGAGGCAATGCCCCACGTTGGACGTCACCGCGCGGACCAGGCGCTTCTCCGGATCCATCGCCAGGGCGAAGAAGTGCTCCTCCGGCACCCACCAGTCACGGTTGAACCGTGCCTTCAGGTCGGCGGCGCGCTGCCAGTAGTCGGCTGCGCCGGCGCGGTCGCCGAGCATCCACGCCATCACGCCCATCAGGTGCTGCGCGGTGTACCAGTAGCCTTGCAGCTCGCAGGTCGCGATGGGCGACGGCACCGGGCTCCCGTCGTCGTAGATGATGGCGTCGCCGCTGTCCTTCCAGCCCTGGTTCTTCGTGCTCATCGGGGACCGCGACTGATATTCGAGATAGCCGTCGCCGTCCCGATCGCCATAGCGCTGCGCCCATTCGAGGATGCGCCGCGCGGTGTCCCAGTGGCGCCGGATCACCTCCGTCTCGCCCACCCACGCGTACAGGTTGGCCAGCGAGATGACGAACATCAGCGGGCTCGCGTAGTCGGCGTAGTAGGCCGAGTACGGATTCTCGTTCAACACGGCGAGCGGCCCGGCACGCATCTGATACGGAATGCGGCCCGGCTCTTCGTCACGCCACTCGTCGAAGCGGTCGCTCTGCATGCGACCGAGGCGCACGAGCGCGGCGGAGAGCGACGCCCCCTGATCGATCATGCCGGCCTGCCATCCGGCGGTCACCGCATCGCGGCCGAAAAACGCCGGATACAGCGGCATCCCCGCCTGGTGCGCGAGCCATTCCTCGCTGTCGCCGTCGAGCAGCGGGAACGACGCGAAGTCGCGCACGTTGTCGACGATGATCTGCTCCGCGACGCGATTGCCCGGCACGTCGATGCGGGTGAAGCCCGCCCGCCATCGCTGCCACGCGGCGTGGCGCGCCGCCACGTCCTCGGCCGTCAGGTCCGCCGCCGTGCCCGATGGCCACACGCGGAACGCGATCTCCTCGATCTGCTGCGGCGAGAGATCGATCTCCTTGCGCAGCGCCTCCTCCGGCTCGACGCGCGTCTGGTACGGCAGCCCGTGATCCTTCGGCTTCGACGCCTCGGCCTCCTGGATGTCCGTGAAGTCCGCGCCGATCGTCCACGACACCGCGAGCGTGAGTCTCTTGCGCGAGCGATTCGCAATCGCCGCGCGCACATCGAGCCAGCCCGCGCGAACCGTGTAGGTGACGCGAATGTCGATCGCGCGCTCGGGCACGCCGTCCCGGTCGCACTTCTCCTCGTCGCCGGCCTGGCCGGTGCCGCCGCCGCTTGGCTCGGTGATCTCGGGGTGGACGTAGGTGAAGGCGAGCGTGTCCGGGGCGATCGCCGCCGCCTCGCACGGCCACGGCGCATGGCCGTTGACGCGGATTTGCAGCGTACGGAGGAACCGCGCCTCCCGGAAGTAATACCCGGAGAGACGCTGATCCTCGCCACACTCGCCTCGCGTGTTGACGACGAGCAGGGACGGTCCCGACCACGCGTACAGCGTGTCGGGACGCACCGCTGCGCCCGGCATGTGCGACTACGCCGCGCGCCGGGATTTCAGTGAGCTCGGCGCGTCGACGTGAGCGCCCGGATCAACGCCCACTGCGAGCCGATCGACCAGCTCGCCGCCCAGCCAGCCCGTGAAGAGCGCGATGACGCCGCCGGCGAACGACAGGCCGTACGCCATCGTCACCGGGTCCTGCGGTGCGCCA